>Ga0066849_10001056_pt1 | contig 11190 bp, 8 predicted proteins | sample ETNtaG_9_FD_65492 | JGI IMG/M metagenome (GOLD analysis project Ga0066849, IMG submission 65492) | Marine microbial and viral communities from oxygen minimum zone, Eastern Pacific Ocean - ETNP201406SV69 | ecosystem: Environmental > Aquatic > Marine > Oceanic | place: Pacific Ocean: Eastern... | reverse complement strand
TAATTCTTCCCATGCTTCACCTCCTAGAGCAGCAAGAACTCCTCCATCAATCATTGATCCTGAAGATGCATCATCAAAGAGGGTTGATTCAAGAATTAGACTAATTTTTGAATCTCCAGCGCCCTTCACTTCTGCAATTCCAGGAATTGCAAGTATTGCCTCAGTCACCTCTTCAAGATCGCTTTTTTCTACAGCTGCAACAACATCCAAATCACCAATCGACTCTTTTCGTCGTCTGGCTGAGCCTGCAAGCTGTGCTTTTTTGACACCGGGAATTGATGAAATCCTCCCCTCAAATGCTTCTCCATAGAGTAGCCCAATGTCTAGACGTCGCCGTCCAGTGAAGCGAGCCAATAATTCGATTCCTTCTAAAATCCGTTCTTCCATTTTATTGCCCATGCGAGGTAGTTTGCTTAGGGCTCCATCTTCAGCCGCAGAGCGTAGTTCAGCAATACTTTCTATTCCAAGTTCATCGTGAAACTGTTTGATTCTCTTAGGGCCTAGGCCTGGAATTCCTAGCATTGCGATTAATCCCTTTGGGACCTTTTCATAAAGTGAATCTAGCCCCCCCCATGATCCTTCTTTCATTGCTTCGTCAATTAGTCCAGCAATTCCTTTGCCAATCCCTTTGATATCAATCAATAAACCACCATTCACTGTTTCCCATAGATCTTCTTCATGTGCAGAGAGGCTTCTAGAAGCATTTTCATATGCTCTTACTCGAAATGGATTTGCTCCATCTAATTGCAACAATGTTCCTACTTGTTCTAGAACGGTAATAATCTGACTTTTGGTGAAGAATGGTGGTTCTTTCCTTCGTGAACGGGGCAAAACCCAACCGTGAACACTCACCATGAAACTTGGTTGTTCACGGGGGGTCTTGAATCATCTTCTTACTTTGCTCAATATCAAAGACTGGCAATTCTAGTTTAGTTCGGAGGCGAGTGTATGCTGGAGTTTTTTGCATCCGCCCTTTCTTGGTCTTGTGGACTTATTATCGTGATTTGGATTTCGATTGGAACACTTGCTCGTTCGGAGAAAATTGAACGTTTATCTCACAATATTATGACTTTACTTTGTTTGTTAACCGCGACAGGTCTAGTTGTTTTCCATTTTTCAGGAGGTGTTTTCTGGGGGTCACCGCCTATGGCTAATTTCCTCGCTCTAGTGTTAGTTGTGATGGGGTTGACCAGCCAGATAATTCCAATTAATGGAGAAGAGATTCAAGGTGAACCCAACCCCCATCATCTGATGAAGATGCGTCGAGAGAGGGGCGAAGAAGAATAATCATTCAACTTCTTAGGATTCATTTGCAAGTTTTTCATCGATGAATTGCCGCATATATTCGGGTAACTCTCCATTTTGGAACACTACATCGTTCACGTCTTCCAATTGCATCAAGGAATAGTAGATCTGCATAGCAGTCATGGGCGTTGAACCACATCCCGTACAACCGCCTTCAAGAGAGATCATGATGATTCCATCAGTAGTGTCTACAACGTTTACTACTCCATCATGCGCATCTAGTACGGCCTGAACTGGGCCTACCGAATCTAGGATGAGTTGCTTGTCGACCACAATTTACGCACTATGCCCTCCCCTATCAACCAACTCATGCAATAACCTGTTTTTTGGGGTGTATGGCGATTATTGAATACTCTTCAAAAAGGTAGAGAATTGAATTCGTATCGGTCTCCATTAAATATAGGTCGATTTTCGCGTTGACGGAATAGGTGAATTAAATGAGTGTTCTAACCCCTGAACAATTAGCACAACTAGGCGTCGGATTGGCTGTTTTCGGATTGATTGCAGCGTTTGTCCTTTATCGCAGGAATGATTCAATCGAGATTGATAATGAAACAGTCTCTGATATTACAAATCAGATACAGAATGGAGCGATGGCTTTCTTGTATGCTGAATATCGATATCTTGCTGTGTTTGTTCTAGTTGTTGCAGGTCTACTTCTCGGAGGTGGCCAGATGAACGATGATTTAGGAATGGAGACTGCAGTAGCTTTCCTTCTTGGAGCATTCACTTCTGTAATGGCAGGGTATTCTGGAATGCGTAGTGCTACTTCTGCAAATGGAAGAACTGCAATGGCTGCCAAGAATGGCGGGCAACCTGCTGCACTTCTTGTTTCATTTAACGGTGGAGCTGTGATGGGACTTGCTGTAGGTGGATTAGGCTTACTGGGTGTCTCTTCGATGTATCTTTGGTTGGGTCAAGATTTCAGTACGGTAGGGTCCATTGCCGGTTTCGGAATGGGTGCATCTAGCATTGCACTTTTCGCCCGTGTAGGCGGTGGAATTTACACGAAGGCTGCTGATGTGGGCGCAGATCTTGTTGGCAAGGTAGAGGCGGGAATTCCGGAAGATGATCCGCGTAATCCAGGTGTGATTGCAGACAATGTAGGTGATAACGTAGGAGATGTAGCAGGAATGGGTGCAGATATCTTCGAATCCTTCGTTGGTTCGATTATTGCTGCAATGGTAATCGCTGCTTCTTCTGGTGCAGCTGCAATGGCCGCTGGGAATATCCCCGGAGCACAGTACTATGGTGCATTGGTTCTCTTGCCAGTGGCACTAGCATTGGTTGGTTATCTTGCTAGTATCATCGGCGTGTTCTCGATGTCGTTCTTGAAGAACATGGATGATGCCGCAGCAGCTTTACGATACACTACTTTCATTGGTGCTGGTTTGTTTTGGGCAGGTGGATACCTGATAATGGGGCCTAACGGAATGGATCTCCCCAACTATGACCCACTGTATGCAGTAATAGCAGGTTCAATAGTTGGTATTCTCATTGGTCTTGTAACTGAGTATTATACTGGAATTGAACCAGTGATGGGGCTGCCTGTGAGAGATATCCCATATATTGGTGAGATGTCGAAGACCGGCCCTGCTACCAATGCAATTGCAGGTCTTTCTGTAGGGATGAAATCGGTATTCGTTCCAATTCTTCTAATGGCGATTGGCATCTACATTGCCAACGATTTCGCAGGATTATATGGAATCGCAATGGCTGCAATGGGTATGCTTGCCACAGTCGGAGTTACAATGACTGTTGATGCATATGGTCCAGTTGCTGATAACGCAGGCGGGATCGCGGAGATGAGCAAACTTGGCTCAGATGTTCGTGAGATTACAGACGCCTTAGATTCGATAGGAAATACCACTGCTGCAGTTGGCAAAGGCTTCGCAATTGGAAGTGCTGCATTAACTGCCTTAGCTCTCTTCGCAGCGTTCAAGTCGGCTGTTGATGCGGCAACTCCAGGATTTACAATGGAGTTGACAGATCCTATGGTAGTAATTGGCCTCCTTATTGGTGGTTCTCTTCCATTCGTGGTAGCTGCAATGACTATGACTAGCGTTGGAAAGGCTGCTGGCGACATGGTCACTGAAATTCGCCGTCAGTTCCGCGAGATAGAGGGCTTGCTTGAAGGAAAGCCGGGTGTAAAGCCAGATAGTGCAAGATGTGTTGACATTTCTACCAAGGCTGCACTTAGGGAGATGATTCCTCCAGGAGTAGTTGCTGTATCTTCCCCAGTAATTGTTGGATTGATTTTAGGTCCTGCCGCATTGGGCGGACTTCTTGCTGGCGCCACAGTAACAGGTGTACTCATGGCTTTGTTTATGGCAAATGCTGGTGGAGCATGGGATAATGCGAAGAAGGCGATTGAACAAGGCCACATTGAAGGTGCAGAGAAGGGCGATGCGGCTCATTCTGCTGCCGTAATTGGTGATACCATTGGTGATCCATTCAAGGATACTTCTGGACCTTCGTTGAATATTCTAATCAAGTTGATGAGTATCGTGAGTCTTGTGATTGTTCCATTGCTCCCACCAATTGTTTAATTGATGAGTATAGTTGCAGTTGTAAATGCTTGATTCTTGGTGAGGGTCACCTTTTCTGAGCAGTATACCCGTATACTGAAAAATAACATCGCTGTGGGCAGTAATATGCGTGCTTACTTGTTGTCGCTATTGATGATGACAGTCAGCCTTACGGGCTGTATCAGTGATGAGGTAATTACAGAATCTAATATTGGTAATACTACCCAAGACGAATTAGCCCTGCCTGAATGGCAAATCGGTGAGCAGTGGCTGTACACGTTCATCACTCCAGAGTTTGGAGAAGACAGTACTCGCTTAGTAGTCGCAGATATTCGTGAGGACGAAGGCTTATTCATGCTAGGTATCCCGTCAGAAGGAGAAGCTCAAAGACATGCAGTAATCAATCACAATCCATTCTTAGGCAGAGTAACAATGGACGGTTTGTCTGTTTATGAGAATGGGGAGCCTCAGCCAGTTTTTAATTTCCCTTGGGAAGTTGGCAACACTTGGGATTTTAGACTCTTAGGCCAAGATTGGAGTGCAAATACCGACAATATCTACAACGGAGAAGTCACAGTTTCTGCAACATCGAGTGAAGACCACACTCTTAGTTATGTATTTAGTGGCCGTGAGGGTTTCATCAAGAGCCTCCTTTGGACTGACAATGAGGGTGTGGATCATTTACAAATAAATCTCAATGAAAAGAAAACTGGCTATTCTGGAGATGTTTTCTTTTACCGCGCTGGGGACATACATGATAATTTGTATGAGGAAAATGATCAAGAAATTTATGATACATTTCTCGATGAAGGGTATTCTCCAAACGAGGCATGGGATACTTTAGTTTGGTATTTAGATGTTGAAATAAGTCAGCAAGGTGGCTCAGGTTCACTTAGTATCAAAGATCACCAAGGTGCTTCCCCTTTGACTCGAGCATGGGGTGCAGGAGCAACAGAAAAGGGTTCATTTGGCACCATTCCATCTAATTCCGGCGAGCATTCAATCACCGTCACTGTAAGAGGTCAAGATTCTTTTGTTCACCTCAAAGTTGCCGGTGCTCTTGTTCGTTCTTGGACATTGTGAGGTTGCAACATGCCTTCACTCGTGATGATGCACGGTTTGACAGGTACTGCGAATTTGATCCGTCCTCTTGCTGAATCTTTGCTTTCTCCTGGAATGAATTTGATACTTCCAGAAGCAACAATTCCTCATCCAAAACGTGGTTTTGCTTGGTGGTTACGTGATGAACCTCCCAGTGAACCGTTGAATAGTTTCTCTCTTATGGAAGTAGATGAATCTGTAGAATCAATTGTTGATGTTATCAATCTCGAATCATCTGATGAAAAATTGATTCTTGCAGGGTTTTCTCAAGGCGCAGCTATGGCTACTGAAGTTTTCATGCACAAAAAAATCCAACATCGGGTTCTTGGAATGGTTTTAATTTCTGGAAAAGCAATTCGTCCTAAAGAGTTGTATGAGGCTTTATTGGATAATCCAATACCCGTTGTTTGGATGCATGGAGATAGGGATAAAATAGTGTCAATAGAACAGGCGCATGAATTGTCTAATCTAATTGAGAAGGCAAATTGTTCGATATTGAAACTTCAACATCATAAAGGACACATGGTCGATTTGAATCAGAAAAATTTGATTATTGAGTGGATTCGTTTAGTCTCAAAATAAGTTCGTCAGATCCGCCTACGAATATTGGCTGTTCATTTCTCAAATCCCAAATGATTGGTACTGTTCGCCATCCAGTTTTTTCCCTTGCTTCAAGATGGATATCAAGTTCTTCATTTCCATTGATTTCAAAATACGAATAACCCTTTGCATCTAAGATATTTTTAGCCCTTATACAATAATAACAAACATTTGTAGAAATCATCAAAAAATCAGTTTTTGATTCTAGAGCTAGATCTAGATTCATTCTTTCACCAACAATCATTCCATTGATTCATTATTTTGAACTACTAGGCCATCGTTATCAAATTCCCATTCAATCACTGTCCAACCCGCTTCTTCACATGTCATTTTCACGACATCTTGGGCACTTGGTCGTACCAAAATAGCTGCACAACCTCCTCCTCCCGCACCCACTGCTTTCCACGCCATCACATGTTTTGCTTCAATCAATGGTTCAATTACTGGTTTGAATGGCGCGTGTATATTTTCATCAATTAGGTCTACTCCATTACATACTTGTTTCAAGGATTCAACTACAGCATCTCTTCGATCTCTATTGAGACCTTCAGCCATTTTTTTTGCAGCAGTTCGCAGCAATAGCAATCCTTCTTCTACTGCAGAATCACCTTGTTTGAATCTCTCCCAAACACTCTTGTGCATATCTCCAGAAACGTGTTGAATGCCACAATCGACCAAAATTAGATGTTTAGATAACCAGTTTGTTGAACTAGTCAAAGGTTCTAATGGGAGTTGTTCTACTCTCTCCCCAATGAAAAGTAAATGGTTGAATCCTCCAAGTGCTGCAGCCCATTGGTCCTGTCTACCTCCTATATTTCCCAATTGCATCTCAAACTTGTATGCCTGCTCTGCAATATCTAGAGGGGCGGACTTTCCACCATCAATAGCAGCTAGAAGTGCAACATTGACTGCACCAGTTGTGCCAAGGCCTGAACCAAGTCTGGAATTGCTTCTATAGTTAGCAATTAACATTCCATCTTCATTGGTACTAACATTGGCTTCTGCATGTATTTTGATTGCAAAATTTACTACTTCTCCACCATACTTCTCAGCGAAGATTGGAACATCTGTCCAACCACCTGCTAGGTCTATCCTAGTAGGTGCTTTAGCAGAAGTAGATCTCATTGTTCCCCCTCCGGGAAGCCCAATGCAATACGATTTCTCTGATGGTTTACATTAGTCACGATAACCCTCACAGATTGGCCCCTAGGATACAGAGTCTTGAGGTTGTCGAGTCCAAGATTCGGAATCATGCTCATTGGTATCAATCCATTCATATTCGGTTGTAGTTCTACGAAAAGACCATGTTTGTCGTGCCATCCATCTACTGTCCCCCTTACGATATCACCTTTTGAATATGGAATTCCTTCTAGCCTTGCTCTATCTCTCGGATCATTGTCTGTACTTCTCCCATAGTCAAAATGTTTGATTCCGAGAATAGGGATTCCATCATCTAGATGCCCAGTTCCCGGCTGAATCCAGGGTACAGATAAATCAGGGTCTATTTCTGTTTCCAGGATTTCTTTAGTTCGAAGTCTAATTTTTATTCGAAGTAATGGGGTCTTGAACAATGTTCTGAACCATCCGCACACTGGTTCAATTGTGAAGCCACTAACTTTTGTTCTATCTAGAATATCTATTTCGTTGATCTTCATTTCTTGTTTTTCTTCTGGAACTTGTCCCCAACGAATTAGCCCCATTCCATCCTTTCCCCTATGTTGAATAGTGTCCCAAGTACCGAATAACTTCAATTTCTGAATAATATGCTGCCGTGTTTCATTGTTCATTCGATCTTCACCATCGAATAGGGATTTTATTCCCGTTGATTCTTTTAATTTCAATATTCTATGTTCTCCCATCATGTTGGATGTTGGTTCACTACTTCGATGGGTGAGAATTATTGCTGCCTTAATTGGGGGGGCATCATCACCTACACCGCTTTGGATGATGGTTGGGCGTAGAATTCTACCAACTTGGTTGATACGATCATCAAGTCGATGGAAGGGGTAGTCAACTCCCCCTCTAGTTTGTTTCATACCTTCTTCTGAAACATCGATTTTCCCTTTCCAATGCTTTACTTCTATCAGAACAATCCCTTTGGGTGAAATTGCTATGATATCTATTTCAAACCGGCCAACCGGTCTGTTTGGATCTGGAATCAAAACACCTGTTAGAAAGTGCCATCCTTGTGGACCCAATTTTTTGTCTAAATTTTTTCGGGCATTTTCTTCACCCATCAAACCTGCTTCTTCACCATGGTTCTTCTCTTCGATGGCCTCTATCATCCTCCTGCGGAGTTGAAACCTAGCGCGGAAACTGGTCATGTTGATGCTTCAGATGCTCCACGGTACATAGTACGAAGTGTTCACGAAAGTCTCCATTGAACAATCGCTCCAGAGGGGATTTCTGCATTCCATCCGCCTTTACTCAAATCTACTTTCTTTCTCTTCGCATTTTCTAACATACTACATTCATGTACACGCTTTAAATCTAAATCGGATGAGATTCGTCCACTCCAATCAGAATCTGTAGGATTGTATACGCGAAGTACAATCGCCCCTTGATCTTCTGAAGGTTTGAAGGCGGAGAGTATTGGTTTGGGGCCCTCTCCTTCAAAGCGGATATGTTGAAGACTACGTCCTAGATTTCCAGGGGTTAGTGATTCTTCAAAGAACCCATTTGCTAGAGGTTTTCTTGTTGCAACTAACAAATTAGCTGATGCGGAGAAGCATTCTGCAGCATGATGTATTGATTCACTTTGCCAATTCTCATCGAAAGGAAGAACAGACCATCGAGTAATCGATGATCCAATACATTGGGATCCAGGTGCAGGAAGTATAGCATCGGCAGCAGCATGCCTATGTGCAAACCCATTTTGTGATGTCCACCCTACAGAACGGACCAATGTTAGTGCTATGTCGTGCCCACCTGGGTCTACATCATCTGCAAGTATTATCTCGTATTCATTTACTCCAGGTGATAGTAGTGCTAATCCTCCATCGTTCAACCCATCATCTGTACCAGTTACAGCGACGAATCGCTCCATTGGTTGTGTTGGTACTAGAGGTTGCATCCAACTTTGGTCATGAGGGTGAAGCACTGGTCTCCGAACAACATCGAAGGGAGTTCCTGCATTGGATTCAGTTAAGTGCATTCCAGTAGGAATAATCAATCGAAGTCTGTGATCCTCGGCTTTGTTGTCTACCCAAGTTTCTACTTCTACATTTCTTTCACCTAATCGAAGTGTGATGAAATGGTCAATAGTGACTGGTGCCAATTCAACACTCCTGGTTTGATTAGTAGCATCAAGAAATGCTGGAAGGTTCCAAATTATTCGAAGGTGAACAGTCGCTGACCATTCATCAGAGTGTTGCAAGTTACTGGTTGTCTGAATTCGAGTAATATCAGAATCATGGAGTCTCCTATCCATCGGTTGAGCACGTAAATCCATGGGCTCATCTCTTTGACCGGGATGGCCTGCAGGACTATGGTCGTGAGAATCACCCGCATCTTCAACATCTTCCAGCCGTCCAATTCCCGGGAACCTACGTCCTGTAGAACGGTCAATCAAATCGAATCTTCCATCTGGGAGGAATTCAATTCGAATTTCTCCATTGTCTATTGCAGTGACTTTGCCTCCATCTTGATCAACTTGAACAGGCTTCCCAGGGAGTGTAGATGGTGCAGCATGGCCAGGGATTGCATGGAGTACATGTATTCCAGGCGGTAATCGATGAATTTGCACCCTTCCTCTGATTCGAGGGAGTTCAAGTTCGACGTGAGAATCTCTATGGAGATGCGTATCCACTTCTGGTGGGACTTGAATGATATCGCTAATAATGACTGAATCTTTTGGGGCTTTAGAAAATTCGAGGTGCACTGGGTGACCAGCATCTAGCCAACACCGATATGCCGGAGTTACAATATCTACTGGAAGCATCCCACTCCATTCTGTCCCCAATGGATTGTGTAATAGGATTGGTATTGCATCACGATCAATGTGGTGAAGATTCATTGAGTCTGCCAATTCTATTCGAACATCTTCAGTCACCATAGCCGCAGTTTCTTGTGCATGTCTGAATGAATCTTCCATATCCATATGGACTGTATCTGGAGAAACACCTCCAATTTCATGGAACCCATGATTTTGAAGTACAAGATCCCAAGCATTCTGTATCCTGTCCCACCTTTTTCTCCCATCATGGAACCAACTGAGAGCTGCTAATGGTTCGGTAGATTGGGTGATTGTTCGAATCGTATGATCATTCATTCTCTTGAGGTAAATTCTAGATGATAATGCCCCACTATGTAACATCCTATCCCATCCGTGACGCATTTCTCCATCATACGAGTACAATTTTTTCCTTCCAACCCATGAACGTACATCCTTTCCGAATTGGGTGAAACTTGAATGCTCAAAAGTCACTTCCCCTTCCATTGCTTTGTTAGCGTCTGAAATTAGACTAGGTAGAGATGGTTGAGCCATTCCGTGACGGGTACTATTTCCAAAGACCATCATAGGTGGGAGCCAACCATATCTTTCTAGATGTAAATTTGAAAGTTCTCTAATTCTATCAGAAGCGGTTTCTGGATCCACATCCATGTTGTCCTTTGAATCAGTCTCTCTTTTCTCAAAACCCCAACCTCCCAATGCATTTCCACTAGGGACTTGTTTAATCGCTAGAACAGATGTATTTCCATCAGGTGAACTCCACTTGAAAACTCCTCTTGCATCTTGAATCCAAGGTCCAGCACCTCCATTGAAAATCAATTCATCCGAGCCAATATCAGAAAGTAAAGCAGGAAGTTGACTAACATGAGATGTACTTCGAGGCATTACTGTACTTCCCACATTCCCTCCAAATGATTTGATGGCCGAGACACCTTTTTGCAGATTTCGAATCAATGCTTCCCCACCTACTAGGAATTGGGCAGGAGGATTATACCATGGCCCTATATTCAATCGACCTTCAGAGATTAGAGCACCAACCCGTTCACGATTTTCAGGCCGGTAAGAGAGATATTCATCCAACATCAATGTCTGACCATCAAGATCGAAAGATGGAAAAGTACCTTCATTCGATTCTAGAAGAGTCAACAAATCATCCATCATGTCGAGAAGAAGATGTCGATTGGATGCAACTGAACGAACGGCTGTTCTAGGCCAAAGAGCGAATGGAACGATGTGCCCTGTTCGTTCAGTCTTTTCTAATTCATCATAGACTGATCCAGCGGGCGCGTGAACTTCTCTAGGCGTGATAGATACGGACGGCGGGGCATCTTCAGGATGACTTTCTGCAAGAGGAACTCGATTTGGCAAAGCGTCTAATGATTCAACTTGAATCTCCATTGGTTTCCGAGTATCTGTGCCGAATTTATCCACAATTATGGGTTCACTATCAGAATTCTCATCATCATCATCAGATTCCTCCTCATCAGATTCCTCCTCATCAGATTCCTCCTCATCAGATTCCTCCTCATCATCTGAATCTTCTTCGTCATCAGATTTTGACGATATTGGAGGCCCCCTCATTGGGGAGCGTGAAGAAGGAGGTCCGGATGGTGGGCCTGAACTAGGTGGGCCTGAACTAGGTGGGCCTGAACTAGGTGGGCCTGAACTAGGTGGGCCTGAACTAGGTGGGCCTGAACTAGGTGG
>Ga0066849_10001054_pt1 | contig 11199 bp, 6 predicted proteins | sample ETNtaG_9_FD_65492 | JGI IMG/M metagenome (GOLD analysis project Ga0066849, IMG submission 65492) | Marine microbial and viral communities from oxygen minimum zone, Eastern Pacific Ocean - ETNP201406SV69 | ecosystem: Environmental > Aquatic > Marine > Oceanic | place: Pacific Ocean: Eastern... | reverse complement strand
TGGCCGAAAGATATGTTCAACATCTTTTAGCTGAACACCAAAGGGCAAAGAAATTACTGTCAGACGGACCCCGTTCTCCATTACAAGGACAAGGGGCTTTAAGGGCCCCTGCTAGGGAAAGGTCTGGAATGGTTGAATGGAAAGGCCTACTTCCAAATGAAGTTGTGGCTATTACTTTCACAAGAAAGGCAGCCTCCGAATTAAGAAGTAGAATTAGAGCAAGATTGAGCCAAACAGATATTGATTTATATTCATTAACAGATGGAGATATTGAAATGCTTTTGACCAATCTCGAAGAGGCGCCTATTTCCACAATCGATGCATTTCTTGGTAGATTGGTTACACCATATCTTGACATTTTGTCAACTCAACCTGCAGGTGAACAGATATCTGAAGTTCGTTCACCAATGCTAATTTCTGAAACAATTAATTCAGCGTGGAGGATAAGGACCTCTATCGATGCTCAAGAAGCAGGGGTTAGGGGAGATACTGAAGGTTTCATCCAATCTAGAAATAACCTTGCGATTCTTTTGGGCGGGCAAAGAAATGCCGAAGTTGTGCTTTCAGGTCTGCTAAACACATCGTTATTTGTCGAAGAAACCAAACGTTCCTTGAAGAGAAAGGCAAAGGAAAGAGGTACTACTTGGCATGAATCGGAAATTGTAGATGCAGAAATAATTCTCGATATGATGGGTTCTTCTGCAGAATCATTTATCGGCACTTTTGCAAATCAGGTACGCAAATCTCTCAATCAATGGATAGATGTATACATGGAAGTATACGCTAATTATGTCCATGATTGTGAAGTTGAATTAGGAACAGATAAAACCAGATTCAACCAATTAGTAGATCTTGCTAGAAATACATATCCTGAAGATAATATTGGCAAGTTACAATGGGTTTGGCTAGTTGCATTATGCTCAACTTCAAAATCATCCTTAAAGGATAAGTCCCCTAAGCATTTCCCATCGAATAAATTACCCAAAGGAGATGGTTGGCATGCTGGAATTCATACAAGTAATGCCAAAGTCAAAACATTAGACAAAAAGCAAAAATCAGCTATTGCAGAGCAGGCTAAAAATTTCATCTTTGAGATGCGGGAACTATTGAATGGAGAATATGGGCGTTTGGCAAAAATCCTAGGTCAAAGTTCCTATACCTTTGATCCGAGAATCAAATTAAATTACCTTCCAATAGATAGTGGATTAAATTACGTAGACCTTACTAATGATTTTACAACCAATCCTCCAATTGGCCGTATTAGAATTTCAAAAGAATTACAACTTGAAGTTTTGAAAGATCTTCTTGTTGTTCACAAAGGCTGTCAAGAAATCTTAACTTTGAGGAAAATGCAGGAAGGAGTTCATGATTTTGATGATATACAACGGCTAACCGCTGATTTACTTTTAGCTAGATGCCCAGATATTGTGAGATATGATTACCCACCTGAGGTAGTCGATATTCTTGATGATTTAGGCGATGAACCTTGGAGAGATGAACATATTTCAAGAGCAAGAATGGTTATTCACAAATACCCTAAATGGGAAGAGGATTTCGAGAGAAGAGTATCGATTCTTAAGACAATTAGAAAACAATTCCTTGCCTTTATCATTGATGAATATCAAGATACCAATCCAGCACACTTCCGACTATTATCTAGATTGTGGGGCCATAGAGTAGACAGGATTGATGAAGATAATTATCATGGCCCATGGGACCCAACAATATGTATTGTTGGAGATATGAAGCAGAGCATCTACCGATTTAGGCAGGCAGAAGTAACGGTTATGCGAAGAACCGTTGAGAGTATTAAAAAGGTGAACATGATCGAATTCTCCACCACTAATTTTGAATTCCGCGATATTGAGAAAGGAAGAGATCCAAGGCCTATTGGAGGATTAGACTCCTTTAATTCCGGAGGTAAATTATACGATTTGCCAAAAAACATAGGTCCTTGGAATCATATCGAGATATTCAAGGATGATGATGGTGTTCCAATCTCGGATGAGAGAAAAGAAAGGAGGAGGTTGGGGCATATAGATTTGACTTCCAATCACAGGACGGCTCACACTTTGCTGAAAACCTTGAATGGAATTTTCGAAGATGTATTTGATTCAAGACACCATAGCCTCCCTGGTGATTGGCACGCACAAGCACAAAATCTGTTACCTAAGAAAAAAGACGAGCCATATGGTAAGTTAGAGTGGTTATTGCCACTAAGAATAGATAATGAGAACATGATTAATGAAAATAATGTATTCTCTGACCCGAACTCCAAAACAATGCATCTAGAACATGAAATGATAGCATTGAGGTTACAGAATTTGATTCAAGGGAAAGCATGCAAAATATGGAATCCATCGAAGAGAGAATATACTGAATTAGAAAAGCCAACAGAAACCATACAACCAAACGATATTACAATTCTAGTCCATACAAGAAAAAACATTCCTGATTTGATTGAGCGTTTACAATCTCGAGGGATTCCAGTAATTTCAGACCGCCAAGGCCGGTTATTGAGCCAACCCATCGTCAAGAATCTAATGTCTGCACTTGACCTTGTTGCACACCCCACTTCCAAATTTGCAGCGGTATCATTTGCAAGAACGCCAATAATTGGCATGACAGACACAGATATCCATAGAGTATTCCACGATACTTCAGAATCTGATAATTGGTGGAGGGTGCTGGAAGATAATGTTGGGGACAAGAAAGTTAGTAATCTAATTCAATACATTAGGAAACAGATTGGAGGACAGAATGTACATCAGATTCTTAATGAAATTATTGATAATTCCGACCTTTTAGTTGCACATCCTAGTGATTCTTCAAGACAGAATGCAGAGTCGTGGTGTAGGCTTACATATGATATTGGACAGGAATGCGGCCATAACCCTGCTGAAATTTTTGCTCAGTTGCAACAATTGGAAGACTTAGGTAGAAAAGGACCCCAAGCGACTACAATCCCCTCATCGGGCGCAGTTAGAATAATGACAGTACATGGTGCTAAAGGGCTACAATCAAAAGTTGTAGTAGTTTCTGGAACATTCAAGGCAGGGCAATATGATTCATCGATTACCTCAAGAGATAATGTTTTAGTTACTCCAGAGATAATATCTGGGAGAATTAACCCATGGGCATCTGTTGAGAGGCCAGAGGACGGCCTTTGGCAATTTGCTAAAAATATAGATTCAGCACAGAATCAGGCCGAAAGAAGAAGAGAATTCTACGTTGCACTAACGAGAGTTGAATCACATTTAATAATCGTTGGAAATTCAACCAATAGAGGCGAATTATGTGAAAGTTCTAGCCAGTTAAAATTCAATAGTAAACCATCTGAAAAGACCATGGGGCATATGTGGTTAGAAGGGTTGAGGTACCTTGCTCACCGCAATGGTGTTGACAACTCAATTTGGCTAAACGAGGGAGATATAACGGGCCAAAAACTCTCTGATTATGGAGATAAAGAGATTATTTTTGATCCGATGAGCCTTTATTTTAATTCACAATTAGGAGAGGGTTCTGTTAAGTCAATAGCAATTTTTGACTCCCCTGGGTGCTTTGTTGAAGAGAAACCAATCAACCCTCATTCTAAATGGGAAATGATGGAGAATCTTATTGATAATGGCAAAACCATCTCGAAGAAAGAATCACAGATCAATACAGTCTCACACAAATTGAGACTTGGTGCAAATGTTTTGGACACAAGCGTTCGTTGTCGAAAGCATCACTGGCCAAATAACCTTGAAGCCTGGAATGCAAAAAGAATTGCAGAATTAATGAATGGTATTGGACAATCCGAGCCCCGCACTCAATGGTATCCTTCGCCTATGGAATTTGGATTGATGATGCACAGATTGGTTGAGATTAGTTTAAACAACCCGTGGCAACATATTGAATCTCCAGTTTTACCTTTGCCTGAAAGTTGGCAAAACAATCCCAAAAATGACCTTACAGCACCAGAGTCAGTCGATATTGTTCTAGCCGAATTTGGTTATTCCACGAGTGATAAGGAGGCATCGGATTTGTATTATCGAACAAAAAAGAGGATGCATGAAATTGCCTTATTGGTTGATCAAGGACTTACTGGCAGATATGCGGCCGGAGAGACAATTCATGATAGAAAGGCTGAAGGTTTGAGGACCGAATTACCATTCCTGTACAACCATCAAGTTGATTTGAAGGATATTTCTAGGGAAATATTTGCTGATTGTGAGATGAAAGAAGCATCCAAAGTGTCTAATGTAGAGATTATTTTTGAAGGGCGAGCTGATTTAGTAATGGCTTTTAGTGATGACGAAGGCAATGGTTTATTGCAAATTATTGATATGAAAACCACAGGTTGCTTATACGGCTTTAATTCCAAAGATCCATCTGAAGGAACTGATTTGCAAAAGATGATTGGAAACATACTTGATAGATTTCCAAATACATCACCTGAAAGGAAGATTTTAGACAAATATAAGTTTCAATTAACCCTATATTCAATAGCATTGGAAGCCATAGAGTCCGAAAAAATAGTCAGTCAGAGGAGAAAAATAATTCCTCCCGCGATACTAGTTGCAGCATCAGGGAAGACAATTGAGATGACTGAAAAAGAATATCAAGATTGTAAACAACAATTAGCAGAACAATTGGATTGGATTGCTGAGATTTCAGCGAATCCAACAACTCCCGAAAACCCAGAACGAATGAGTTTTGAACATACTATGTCTTGTTGGAATGGTGAAATAGAGCATGAGGAAGTGCCCTCATAATTTCCGGCCCACAACAACTAATGTCACACCGTCATTTCCGCCAGCAATCCAATGTTTTACTTCATCGAAGCCTGCATTGAGCCAAGCGTCTTTCCATTGTTGAATAGTCCTAGTAGCCATGTTTACTCCAACATGGTTAGGCCACTCCAAACTGTCCTGATTTTCTGCATAATGGTCGATTCCAATCACCGCCCAACCACCGTTTTCAAGCCAATTATCGTAAAATTCTTTTAGCATATTTTCGGGATTATCTAGATAATATAGAAATTCCATTGAATGAATAAAATCATACTTGTTCTTAGGTTTGAACCCTGGCAGTTTAGCAAGTACATAGTCTCCGTTAGGGTCTATTGAATTGGCTTTTAGAATCATTGCCTCAGCCCCATCTATGCCTGTGGCATGCTTGCAATACTTATTTTGTTGTAGAATCCTAACCACCCACCCATTGCCACAACCGACATCTATGGCAGTGAAGGGTATTTCTTTTGAGTTGGTTTTAGAAAAGATGAAATTTACCATTTCAGATACAGATTTAGCATGGCCTCTTTCCATACCTTCATCCTTCCCTTTGAGTGCCCACTCATGAAAAACATCAGTAGCAGGTTTTCTGTCCATGAGCGGTCGTAAAGAATCTAGCCAATAAATCGTCCCATCAAGGAACAAATATTACTGACCTTGACTTTTGAATATCACCATGGGCGGAAGTAATCAGGCTTTAGAAGAGGTTTTGTACCCAAAAATAAATCCTCATAATACAGGGATGCTGAAAGTTTCAGGATTGCATACGATTTTTTGGGAAAGAAGTGGCAATCCACAGGGGCAACCTGTTATTGTCATACATGGCGGGCCAGGCGGCGGTTCACAGGAATCATATAGGCAATATTTCAATCCAGAAAAGTTCGATATAATTCAGTTTGATCAACGAGGATGTGGCAAATCTACGCCTTATGCGGAACTTAGAGAAAACAACACTCAAAATTCCGTGAACGACATAGAATCATTAAGAGAACATTTGGCCATTGAGCAATGGCACGTTTTTGGAGGCTCATGGGGGTCCACACTTTCTCTAATATATGCTCAAAATTATCCAGAACGAGCATTAAGTCTAATTCTTAGAGGTATTTTCATGTGCAGAAAAAGTGAACTACATTGGTTTTATCAGCAGGGCGCAAGTCATATCTTCCCTGATGCGTTTGAGCCATATTCAAACCATATACCTGAAGATGAAAGGCATGAATTAATCAAGGCATATTACAGAAGACTAACCCATGAAGATGTTGAAGTGAGAAGGGCCGCGGCAAAAGAATGGACTAGATGGGAAATGGCAACAAGTCGATTATTTCCAGACCCAGAATATCTTGAGAAGGCAGACGACCTTGATTTCGCTGTTGCTTTCGCTAGAATTGAATGTCATTATTTCATCAATGGAATATTTGTTGAGGACGGGCATATTTTGAACAATACTCACAAAATCAAGAATATTCCTACAGTAATCGTACAAGGGAGATACGATATGGTATGCCCAACAATAAGTGCATGGGAGCTTCATAAAATGTTACCCAGTAGCAAATTATTGATTGTTGGAGACGCAGGACATTCTATGGGAGAGGCCAGTATAGCGAGAGAACTTGTTAAGGCCACAAATGAGATTTAGATTTCATTTAATAGGCATTATTGACCTAATGAAGCGTTCCTTTGATATGGGGTGTATGACTGGAGTCAACCAAGAGGAAACACTCTAGGTGATTGCATGGCGGATGAAGGAACAATAACCCCAGAGATTCGAATTAGTGAACTTGAAGAAGCCCTTGCTACTGAAACAGAAAGGCTTCAGAAACTATTCGCAGCATATGAAGGACAAGAAAAAGACTTACTGGATACTAAAGCGGAGAATGAAGTTCTCGAAAAAGAAATTATTGAAAGAGAGATTGAGAAAGAAGCTCAAGAATCCCTCATTGCTGAGAAGGATTTCCGAATAAGAGATTTGGAAATGAAGGCAACAAAAGCAGACAAGAGAGTCGAACACTTAGAACCTGAATTAGAAAAGATGGAAGAGAAATATTCTCGAGAGAAAGACCGTCTTGGTAAGATATTCAACATCGCAACTGAACTTGATGATGACCTAAAACTTGCAGTTTCAGAAATGAAAGCAAGAGATGATTGGTATGTAGATCATATGACTTTATTCGAAGACTTAAACAAGGCCATCAAGGAAAGATATGAAATGATTGAGAGAGCCGTAGAATCGGAAAGAAAATCACAACATATGGCCCGTGCATTCGATGAAAGGGTTGAGGAAATGGTAACAGCAAGAGCTGCTGAAATGACCATTGAAGAAGCTGAAGGAACGGTTTCACAATCAACATCTGAGGACAAGGACTACGATGAAGAGGGAGTCGCTGAGGCGATTGAGGCTGCATCAGAAGAGGCTGCATCAGAAGAGGCTGCTGAAGAAGCACCTGCTGAAGAAGCACCTGCTGAAGAAGAGGCTACCGAAGAAGCACCTGCTGAAGAAGCATCAGCTCCAGCCACATGGGGCGACGATTCAGACCCATGGGCAGATAATTAGGTGAGTCCAGATGGGTGGTCTTGCCCGCGGGGGACACGCACCAGTATTGATAACATTCATGATGGGATGTAGCGCTATAATCATCGGCGTATTTATTGACTCTTTGAATGGACTATTACATTTATTTGGAATCTTATGTTGGATGATTTCAGCATTCTTTGTCAATTTTTGGCGTGATCCTGATCGAGCAATTCCAAGCCAAAATGGAATTTTAGTATCTCCTGCAGATGGCCAGGTGATGTTTGCTAGAAGAGAGCGAGCCACAGGAAGAAGACCTTCAAAAGAGGAGATGGATAGTGATCGAATAGAGACCAATAAATTGACTGGCCCATGGTATCCAGAACTGATTTCAGATGTACTTTCATTTTCGACCGAACAGAGATTTGTGGCAGTGCCTAAGGGAGAGGAGTCGGATAACGATGTTTACCGAGTAGCAATTTTCATGTCTCCCTTAGATGTTCATGTCAATCGTTCCCCGTGCGCTGGCACGATTGAAAGGATGGAACACAGAACCGGCCAAGGTAGGAGAAGAGGTCCATTTTTGCCTGCGATGAAGAAGGAGAGTGAACATAATGAGAGAGTTAGAACAGTAATTCTTTCAGATGATGATTATCGAATTGAAGTATGTCAGATTTCCGGCGCCCTTGCTAGAACCATTGTTCCTTGGACCGAAGTAGGCGATACTCTTCGAAGAGGACAAAGATATGGCATGATAAGACTGGGCTCAAGAGTTGATGTTAGGGCCCCAGCAAAATTATTCAGGCCAGTAGTTGAATCAGCAGAATCCAACAATCCTAAATTTCCAAAAGGGCAATTTGTACAGGCAGGCTCTAGCATCCTGTTTGAGGCTATAGAAAACTAATCTTAAGGAGGATTTGTATGAATAAGAAAACATCTCTTACACTGTTAGGAAATGATCAAAACTCATCCAAGATACATCATTTAGTAAAAGCCCCTGCTAACACACCATGGGCTTTGGCAAAACAACAATCCTGGGATGCCAATGAACCTGCTACGGTTTATGTAACTCCTGAAACTCTACCAGATGGCAGCCCTTGTAGTGCAATAACTGTGATTCTTAGAACTAAGGGCTGCCATTGGTGGTGGTCTAGTGGTTGTACTTTTTGTGGCTATTTTAATGATACAAGAGACAATGTGACTACCGAGAATTTGCATGCTCAATGGCAGATGGCTAAATCAAAGTATAGTGATTTCAAAGATCAGGAAATGGTGAAGATTTATACATCGGGGTCTTTGTTGGAAGATAGAGAAATACCAGTTGATTTTCAAGAAACAGTTCTCCAAGATTGCCATGACCTTGGAAAGGAATTGATAATTGAAAGTAGATGTGAGCAATTGACAGAGGAAAAATTGTCATGGGCAGTATCAATTAATCCTTCATTCACTGTAGCAATAGGACTTGAAGCGTATGATGATGAAGTACTCCGATTCCATGTTAACAAAGGATTTTCTACAAGTTCTTGGGATAAGGCGGTTAGTAATCTACGAAAATATAATTTGAGAGTCAAAACATATCTAATGTTCAAACCTCCATTCATGAGCGAAAATGATGCATTGGAACATGGAGTTAGATGGATAAAAGCAGTAGCTGAAAAAAGCGATGAGATTTCAGTAAACCCAATGAATATTCAAAGAGGCACTATCATCGATAGGTTGCATAGGAATAACGAATACCGTCCACCTTGGCTATGGTCATTGGTTGAGATGATTAAACGCTCACATCCATTTATTTATCCTAAAGGCGGTACAAATGGTTCAGACGACCAAGTTTGTAGATTGATAATTCACCCTACAGCAGGTGGTAAGATTCGTGGTGCGCATAATTGTGGTGAGTGCGATAAATTTGTTGTTTCTGCAATTGAAAGATATGCTGTATCAGGGGATCTTGAGGAATTCAAAGGGTTAAGTTGTAACTGCGAATCGATTTGGAGGGAGGAAATACAACTTGAAAGCGCCCTTCCAATACCACTTGGCATTTCTAAACCAAGACGGGGCAGCAGGGTTGAAAACCTCCGCTCTCTATGAATATATTTCCAATTTAATTTAGTGAATGTTTATCACCACTCTACTAGTGGGTTGGATTGACCCCTACGGGGTCAGCGGGTGATATAAAATGAATAATTCAATACTACCAGATGTTACAGTCGGTTCTGGCCAACCATCACTGGGAAGAGTTGCACTTACCTTGATGTTTGTAGGCGTATTCGGGCTTTTTGCACTATTTGCAAATGTATTTGGTTGGGATTCTATGCCCATACTTGGCGACATAGTTCCACTCATTGGCAATTTGGGAGGTAGTGGAATTTGGTATTATATGATAGGCTTTTTAGTTGGAATTGGCGTAATAGTTGCCACTTTAATCGGCGAGGTAATCGTTGAATAGATGGAGATGTTATGATGGAACCAATATTCATATCAGCAGCACTTATGCTAGCAGCACTTCTAATTACATCGTATTATGTTACTAACGGTGTAGGTTCAATGGGAGAGCCGCTAAAGCAATTTTCACTTTTCTTGATGAATAAAGCACCAGTAGGTCTTGTTGATCTGTTTAGTGATGAACCCGGTAGCGGTAGCCGAACTTGGATAAAGTATGGAACTGGTTGGTTTTTATTAACAGCAATTTGTGGTTTTATTGGCATATGGCATAAGTACGACCCTACTGCTTTTGACTCATTAGCTAGCATAGGATGGTCTTATGACGACGGTTCCGCATTAGCGGATTTCACATCTTCAATAATGGCGATTTCATTTACATATCTAATGGTTGGTGGTTGTTTAGTAGCAGTATCTAGAAGTTCTAACAATCGCCTTGCTAGTGAATCAAATGCATCGATGGTTGCTATATTATACACGGCATCACTGTCTTTCAGCCTCATTTTAATTCCAATAATTTTCAATTTCATGGATATTTCAGATGGAGATAACACTCGCGACTTGATTTCATTGATGACTAATTATGTAATTTCAAGTTTATTATTCACCGCTCTTTTGATTAATGTGCTGACAACATATTCATCAAGAGATGACGGAACAACCTCAATTACAGCCTGGCTCTTAATCATGGCTATTGTCTCAAAATTAGTAGCATCATTGTACTATGTAATTGGAGAGGCTACAGATAATACTCAGATGGTTTGGATGTCTGAAAGAGTTCTAGATGCATGGGTCCCACTAGCGTTAATGTTTGCTTTAGCCTATCATATCATCCCGTATACTACAAAAACTCCAATTTGGTCAGGCTCATTGTTAAATGCAAACATTCTGCTTTTGTTTATTACTGTACCACCATTTTTCATCAACCCTGCAGGCGCAGGAGAACTGCTTCAAAATGTAGGCGCTTTACTTCTAACATTTTCATTAATCCCCATATTTGCAGGATCATTAAACCTTTTAGTAACGGCTTCTAAAAATTCAACTAGGATTCTAAATAACCCTGGAGCACTTTCAGCAACTCTTGCAATGTTCCTTTTACCATTATTTGCGATTGGAAGCTATTTCACCGGAATGGATACTTTTACAGGAACAAACCAGATGCTTTCAATGTCTAATACAGTTGATGAAGGCTTCATGTATACAGTTGGCGGGTTGATGATGCTGGCAGCAATCTTTTCATCATATCCACTTGCATGCGGAAACAGGTTATCAGAACCCTCAAGAGCTAATATGGCAGTATGGTTCATGATGTTTGGAGGTCTCTGTTCAACAATTACAATACTAATTGGGGATTTCACTGATAAGGCTGTACTGGAATCGGGAGTGGAGGATGCAGTAGCATCTACTAGTGGATTCTATCTAGTGGCATCTGCAATGTATTATCTTGTACCAATCTCAGCAATTCTAGCAACACTT
>Ga0066849_10001051_pt1 | contig 11232 bp, 9 predicted proteins | sample ETNtaG_9_FD_65492 | JGI IMG/M metagenome (GOLD analysis project Ga0066849, IMG submission 65492) | Marine microbial and viral communities from oxygen minimum zone, Eastern Pacific Ocean - ETNP201406SV69 | ecosystem: Environmental > Aquatic > Marine > Oceanic | place: Pacific Ocean: Eastern... | reverse complement strand
TCAATACAAGCATGCATTATCTAACATTATGACTGACTGGACATTTGGAATACATGCATTGGAATTATTAGAGCAGCATCAAGATAATGCTTATGGTTATTTTTTTAATGAGCCAAGTCCAGTCTTAGATGGCAAATTGGGCGCTTATCATGCAAGCGAGCTACCATATGTTTTTGGTTCAGCTACTAAAGATATTTTTAAAGATTTTTGCTCAAAGGAAGCTCAGAAAATTTCAAATTTTTTCCAAGTATCTTGGACTCAGTTTGCAAAAACTGGTTCTCCCTCTTCAGATTTAATACATTGGAATACTTATGATGTTAACCAATCAATTGCGTTTATAAATTCTGCGCCTAAAATTAAAACTATGCACAATAGAGAAAGGATAAAATTGCTATATGAATCGAAGATTATCCACTAAGAATTTATTAATCAATATATTATGTCTATTCGCTTTAGGGTCATGCATGAATCCTATTCAGCAAAGTAATTCTTTGACAATTGCTACCTCATCCGGAGTATCTCAAGGAGCATTAAATAAAAATGTTATTACTTGGGAGGATATTCCTTATGCAATTCCTCCAGAAGGAGATCTTCGCTGGAAGGCTCCTAGGCCGCTAGTTTCTCCTGAGTCAAATATCAAACCCCAAGAAGGAAATGGATGCTTACAAGAGGCTAGCATTTATGCAGGAATACAAGGAGAAGGAATAGTTGGACAAGAGGATTGCTTGTACTTAGATATAAAAGCGCCTGTAAATAATTTAAACAGAAGGCTTCCTGTAATGTTTTGGATACACGGAGGTGGGAATACATCTGGCGTGAAAGATTATTATGATTTTTCAGAAATGATTCGTGAACATCAGGCTCTCGTCGTAACAATTAATTATCGTTTAGGCCCTATGGGTTGGTTTACGCATCCCGCTATACAGGGACTCCAAAATGGAATTGATAAAACTTCTAATTTTGGGACCCTCGATATTATGGAAGCATTAAAATGGGTGCAAGCTAATATCCAAAATTTTGGTGGAGATCCTGATAATATTACAATTTTTGGAGAGTCAGCTGGGGGAAATAATGTTTTGTCTTTACTTGCTTCGCCCATGGGAAATGGATTATTTCATAAGGCAATCTCTCAATCAGGGTATACAACTAGTTTTACAAAGGAAGAGGCGGTAGGAGTAAACCAGGAAGGTATAATCGTCAATCGATTAGGGTCTGATCCAGTGCTCTCAAGTTATGACTTTTCTGGATATAGAAGTATAAAAAACCTATTCAACAAAGATCCCCAGAAATACGCAGAAGAATATCAGCGTTATTTGAGATCCATTGATGGAAAAGCGCTTTTAGAAATTTATGAGAAACTTTCAAAAGATACTTATGATCGATTGCCGCTCCTCACCAGAGATGGAATAGCAACTCACATTAATGGAGTAAGTGCTGGGCTTGCTTCTTCTGGGGAGAAAAATAATATTCCCGTGATAGCAGGATCAAACAAGGACGAGCTCTCTCTTTGGTTGGGATCGAATAGATATTTTGTGAAAGCATCTTATCCATTAACAAAACTTGTACCTATACCAAAAATTAAATTTAAAAAAGAAGATTTATATAAACTCTGGGTCAAAACTCGTTCACAGGGTTGGAAGTTAAGGGGTGTTGATGAGCCATTAATGGAGCTAGAAAAAGCTGGTTATAAATCTTTATATGCATATAGATTTGATTGGGATGATCAAGTCTCTTCATACTTTGCAGATTTCCCTAACTTAATAGGAGCAGCTCACGGATTTGAGATTGCTTTCATCACTGGCGACTTTAGATTTGGCCCTATTGGACGTTTTGTTTATCCCAAGGGTGAATTAAGAAATCAAATGAAGGAAACCATGATGCAAGCTTGGACATCATTTGCAAAAACTGGCATTCCGAATACTGGTAAACGCCAGGAATGGAAAAAATTTAATTCTAAAGATAGAGTTTTCATGAAACTAGATTCTGATGAACATTTATCTTTAGACAAAGAGATGTTATCTCTCGAATTTATCATGAGAAATGTCCGACTTTCACCGGTGGGAACATTATTAGAAAAATGTTTATTAGTGCAAGAGACGTTTTTTAATATTGGGGATCGCTTTGAAGATGAATTTTCTGAATGGAATCAAGGCGCGTGTAAACAATTTGATATGGATTATGAGCGTAAAAAAATTGAAACTGATTTGATCAAAGAATTTGGTTCAGCTACTGTTTATTAATGAAAATAATTCAAAAGAAATTTTTTTCTTACTTTGTATTTATAATTCTTTTATCAGGCTGTGGGTCTGATGTTGATCCCGGAAAAATAGAGGGATCTCCGCGCACCAGTGAAGCAATCTATCAGCAAGATTTAAAATTTTTTCGGACCAAAGAAAGTTTATTAAGCGCTGATTCAGATGATACATCTCAGATTCTTTTTGGAGATCTGCATGTCCATACTACTTATTCTATAGATGCGTTTACTTTAGAGCTGCCAATGATGGGTCTCCAGGGAGCGCATGATAGTTCTATGGCTTGTGATTTTGCTAGATATTGTGCAAATCTAGATTTTTTTAGTTTCAATGATCATGCTGAAGGCCTTACTCCAGATCATTGGCGTGAGCAGAAAAAAATTATCCAACAATGTAATATCTCAAACAGTGATCCAGTAACTAATGATTTAGTTGTATTTCCTGGTTGGGAGTGGACTCAAATTGGTACTACTAAAGAAAATCATTGGGGCCATAGGAATGTAATCTTTAAAGACATTCAAAGCCTTCCCGCAAGACCAATCGGCGCGAGAACGCCGGGTTCAGGATTGGGAGTTTTTGACACCACTGAACAAGCTGTAAGGGCAAGATGGTTGGATGTATTTAATTTTAAGCGTTATTCAGATTTAAAATGGCTCCTAAATGAGGTAAGGAATACACCATATTGCGAGGATGGTGTTGATTCTCCAAATCTTCCGCTTGATTGTTATGAATATGCAAAAACACCTAGGGATTTATTTTCTAAGTTAAATGAATGGAATATAGATAGTATTGTAATTCCTCATGGTCAATCATGGGGTTTCCATGTGCCATTAGGAACTTCTTGGGATAATCGTTTAAATGATAATGGGCATGATCCAACCAAACAAATTCTTTTAGAAATTATGTCTGGCCATGGCAACAGCGAAGAGTATCGGGACATTGCATCCGCAAATTTTCTTCAAGACAACACAATGAGTTGCCCTGAACCAACTGATGATTTTCTTCCATGTTGTTGGCAAGCAGGTGAAATGCAGAAGAAACGTTGCGATGGTCTTACGCAAGATGAGTGTGATGCAAGGGTTGAGCTTGCAAAAAAATATACCCTAGCAGGTGGACCTTATACCAATATGGTTTTTCCTGAAGCTAAGCCTGAAGAATGGTTAAATTGTGATCAATGCACAGATTGCTTTAAACCAGCATTTAACTATAGGCCGAAACAATCCGCTCAATATGCTTTAGCTATTTCAAATTTTGAAGAGTCTATTGAATCCCCACAAAGATATAATTTTGGATTTATTGCTTCAACAGATGATCATACTGCTAGACCAGGAACAGGATATAAGCAATATGAAAGAAGGAAGATGACTTTTGCAACTGGTGTTAAATCAAAGATGTGGGAATATCAGCATGAGGCTGAAGATCCAAATTTTCCTGAAATTCCTATAATTACTCCAGGTGAGAGTCAGCCTGATAGTGAGAGAGTTTCTAGTTTTGTATATCCAGGAGGTATCTTAGCTGTGCACGCTGAGGGAAGAGGGAAGGATGAAATTTGGGCTGCTTTAAAAAATAAAAATGTTTATGGCACCAGTGGTCCCAGAATATTGTTATGGTTTGATTTAATAAATTCACCTGAGGGACAAGCCCCAATGGGTTCTGAAATTACAATGAGTCAAAATCCTCAATTTATTGTAAGGGTAGCCGGAAGCTTGAAGCAAAATGCAGGTTGTTCAAATGAATCTATAGACTCACTTTCTCCTGAAAGGCTAGAGTATTTATGTGCAGGAGAGTGTTATAACCCAAGCAATGAAAGAGAGGTTATAGAGAAAATAGAAATTATTAAGATTACTCCGCAAATATATGCTGGTGAAGCGATCAGCCCTCTCATACAGGATCCATGGAAGACAATGCCATGCCAAGGAAGAGGCGAGTGTATTATAGAATTTGAAGATAAAAATTTTTCTAGGGACAGTGTTTATTATGTCAGAGCAATACAGAGCCCAACGCCAGCAATCAATGGCTCACCTCTATTTCAGAGAGACACTTTTAAGCTTTGTAAAGGGAGTTTCCGGACCGATCTTGAAGATGATTGTTTAAGTATGACCAAAGAACGAGCATGGTCCTCTCCAATTTTTGTAAACAAACCTTAAGTGTTTTGTTTTATTTGATTTGCAGTTGAGCGCTTTATTTTAATTAGTTCTGCGATTTTAAAATATAAATTTTCTTCGTATGCATCAACTACTGAATCAGCAGTTACCAGCTCCCATAGAACTTTTAGTAGCTCAATTTTTTCTTCATTTGAATGCGAGTCATTAATTTTTTTTATTGTAGGGTAAAAGGAAACTGATTCCTCAGTCTCATCAATAATTTTCTTTACAATGGTACTTGCCTTGACATCTTCAGTAGCTAATTCATTAGCTCTTTTCTTGATTAAGTTTAATTCAGAGCTATCAAGCGTGCCATCGCTTATGGCAATCTCAAACATTAGACGCAATGCAACATCTGCTTCATGCATGTTTATAAGATCAAGGGATTGTTTTTTTTTAAATAAGTTTTTAAGCATATTTTTATGTTAATAGTTTAAGTAAGTATTTTCTTGGGAATTTTAAAAATGTTCCTAATAAAATCAAAGAATCAATATATATGGATTTTTTTTTAATATATAGCTCGTCAATTTCTGCAAGTTTCAAGGGATTGCTCATATCAAATCCTAAAACTTGAGAGAGACCTGTTATCCCAGGCTTGACTTTAAAGACGCCTCTCATATTTCGCTCCCTTGCAAGTTCAGTTTGAGAGACAAGCCCCGGTCTTGGACCTATTAGGTTAATATCACCTTTAATAACATTAACAAGCTGAGGAAACTCATCAAGTTTTAATTTACGCAAAATCTTACCTGAGACTAGTTGATATCTTCTATCGAGGAGGTGAGTTCCAGTATTTGGAGACTCTTTTTTTAAAGTCCTTATCTTAATAATCTGAAATGGCAATTGATCTTTTCCAATACGCTTTTGAATAAAGAAAATTGGCATTCCGTCTTCTATAGTTAACACCACACCTACAAAAAAAATAAAAGGTGAAATTATCATCAGTCCTAATATGCAAATGAGATTTCTTAAGAGAATAATAAATTTTTTGAGTAACATTTTGTAATGTAAAATAAAAACTGTATTTTAAATCATTAATATGAATATTGCTCTAACTGGATCTTCAGGATTGATAGGATCACGACTATTATCTGACTTTAAAAATATGGGTCATGATGTTCTATGTATCTCTTCATCAGAATCATGCCCCGAAGAAAAAATTTTTCTTTATGAGGAATTACAATCAAATAAAATTGACTTTGAGGCAGACTTTTTAATTCACCTTGCAACTATAAACTCTAACTTGGATGAATCAGAGATTCCTTTAGAAATAAGCCTTATTGAAAAAGTTATTAATTCAATGCAAAGTCTAAATTGCAAAAATCTTATTTTTTTCAGCACAACTAAGGTCTATGGCGATAATACTTTTGAGCAGCACATTATTGATGAAAACTTCCCAAAGAATCCAAAGTGTTTTTATGGTGAAGCAAAAGCAAAATGTGAAGAAATTTTGTTAAATAGCGCTCTTGAGAATAAATTCAATTCTTTAATTCTTAGACTGCCGCCAATTTTAATTAATCATTCTAAATCTAATCTAGGCAAATTATTTCAATTAGTTGAAAGGGGGTTACCAATTCCATCTTTTAGATTGGGAGACTCAAATCAAAGAAGTTTTTTAAGTTACAATCTTTTAACATGTTTTCTAGGGGAGGTTTTATCAAAAAAAGATCTTTTTTCAAGCAACATACTTAATCTTTCTGATAAAGATCCTATTTCTACTAACGGCCTTTTAAAACGGTTTGGTAAAAGTATTAATAAAAAACCTCGAATAATTTATCTACCCAATTTCTTTTTTAAAGTTATGATGAGAGTAAATCGATTACAATTGATTCTACGTAAACTTTTTGGAAATTTTCATCTCTCCACTTCAAAACTTAGAGATGCATACAAGCTCCCGAAGTATTTTTGATTGAGGGAGATTAAAACTATGAACTTAATTGGAACAAAATTAAATGCCCTAGATCGACGGTACAAAACACTTTTAGTTTTACTGAATGATTTATTTATATCATTTACATGTTGGATAGTCTTTGGGCCTCCAATGGCCACAATTATCTCAAATAAAAATCTAAATAATTTAATAGAATTATTACAATCTCAAATTCTGTCGTTTATTTTCCCTGCGATCTTTTTTTTATTTTATTTATATTTTTTTGGATACTATAAATCTCTTATTCGATTTTTTGATTCGAGAGATTCTATTTTCTTGTGTGTATCCGGATCATTAATATTTGGATTCTCATGGGCAGGGATCTATATTTTGCAATTTGATCTTATTTCAACCGATTTTCTATCAATTATCATTCTTCAAGGATTGCTCTTATCATCCGTTCTCTACGCATTTGTAAATATTTCTCGTGATGTTGCTAAGTATTTTTTATATCCTTATGAAAAAGATGAAAATGCTAGTCCTGTTGTTATTTTTGGGTCTGGTCAATCCGGCCAAGATTTATTAAATACTTTGCAAAATGATCCTTCTAAGAATGTACTTGCAATTTTTGATGAATCATCCGTATTTAAAAATTTACAAATAAATAATATTCCAATTATTTCTAGTTTTAACAAATTAGTTGAACTGAAATCTAAGTACGATAATCTTCAGGTCTTTCTTGCTATTCCTAATATTAAAACAGAACAAAGAAGAAAAATTATTTCTGATTTAGAAACTATAAAAGTTGCTGTAAGTTCGGTTCCTTCTCTATCTGAGTTAATTTCAGACCAAAAAAAATTAACTGACTTACAAGAGCTTTCAATCGATGATATTTTACCTGGAGCTCGAATATCTAATGCAACTGTTCATAATGCAAATAAAAAAAACTTTTTTGTATCAGGGGCAGGTGGTTCAATTGGCTCTGAGATTACTCGGCAGTTACTTGCTGGCAATCCACAGCAAATCGTTTTATTTGAACTCTCTGAATATAATCTTTTTAAAATTGAAAGAGAGTGCCAAGCTATTATTGAAGCTAAAAGTCTTGATTGTGATGTTGTGCCCATCCTAGGAGATATTAGGGATAAAAATAATTTAAAGTATATTTTTGAAAAGTTTAAAATCAACCATGTTTATCATGCTGCAGCATACAAACATGTTCCTTTGGTTGAAGATAAAAATAATTTAGCTAAAGCTGCAGAAAATAATATTCTTGGTACATATAATCTTGCTCAAGTTTCGCAAGACAATCAAGTAAGTTCTTTTGTAATGATTTCAACAGATAAGGCTGTTAGACCATCAAATATTATGGGTGCTACAAAAAGATTTGCGGAGATCATCATTCAGTCAATAAACGAAGAATCACCAAATACAAAATTTAGCATGGTTAGATTTGGTAATGTTATCAATTCTTCTGGTTCAGTTATCCCCTTATTTTTTGATCAAATAGCTCAGGGCGGACCTGTTACTGTTACCGATAAAGAAGTAAAAAGATATTTTATGACTATACCTGAAGCATCAAGTTTGGTGCTGCAAGCTGGAGAAATGTCTCAAGGTGGAGAGGTTTTTATTTTAGATATGGGTGAACAGGTTAAAATTTATGATCTTGCTAAAAAACTTATTCATTTATCTGGAAGAAATTATGTTGATAATAAAGATGATGATGGCATACAAATTTTAGAGGTTGGTCTTAGGCCAGGAGAAAAGATGTACGAAGAGCTTCTGATTTCTGGGTCTGAAATAAAAACTAATAATAAAAAAATTTTTAAAGCAACTGAAAGATTTATAAATCAAAATGATTTGATGCCGATTCTCGATAATATTCAACGGTGCATATCCAATTATGATGCTGAAGGAATTTTAAATATATTGACTGAAAATGTTGAGGGTTTTGAAAGATGAATAAGAGCAAAATTTTAACTTTAAATTTTTTTTTCTTAGTGCTAAGTTCGATTATTTCTTCGCAGACGATTGATAATTTAATTCTCGATCCAGGTTTCAAGATATCAATTTATGCAAAGGATTTAGACTCTCCAAGACAAATGGCTGAGGGAGAGAATGGAACAATATTTGTAGGTGAGAGGGGCGGTCAAATATCAGCGCTTATAGACTCTGATTTCAATGGGCAAGTGGATTCAAAAATCATTATTGCAAAAGGCCTTAAATATTCAACAGGTGTTAGCCTTTTTAACGGAGATTTATATTTTTCAGAGATTAGTAAGATTTGGAAAATAGAAAACATTGAACAGTGGATTAAAAGTTATAGTATTGATGCAAATCTGCCAAAAAAAATTCTTGTAGTAGATAACTTACCAGATGATCAATGGCATGGATGGAAATGGCTTAAGCATGATGAAAGAGGCAGCCTCTACTTTAATATTGGGGCTCCTTGCAATATCTGTCTTTCGGAGAACCCTCAATACGCCTCAATTCTAATGTATCAAGATGGTGAATTAAATTATGTAGCTAAGGGTGTTAGAAATAGCGTGGGATTTGATTTTCATCCTGTGAGTAATAAACTTTTTTTTACTGATAATGGAAGAGATTGGCTAGGAGATGATTCTCCATCATGTGAGTTAAATAGAGTAGATTTTGATGGTCAATTCTTTGGATATCCATATAAACATGCTTCTGAGGTTGTTGATCCCGAGTTCGGTCACATTGACCCAGGTTTTGACTTTGTTGATCCTATTTTAGAGCTTGGTGCTCATGTAGCGCCTACAGGCGTAAGTTTTTATAATGCCGATATGTTCCCAGAAAAAATGAAAAATAATCTTTTTGTAGTTTTGCATGGTTCATGGAATAGAACAGAAAAAGTTGGCTATAAAGTCCTGCGAGTTGAAATTGATGATGATGGGAATGTTATTAATTCAAGTGACTTCATTACTGGGTGGTTAAAAAATGGCAAAGTTATTGGTAGGCCCTCAGCCCCATTGGTCAGAAATGATGGCAGTCTTTTGATATCTGATGATAAAGCAAATGTTATATATCATGTAACTTATCGAAATTAATAATGAGAGTTGGTATTGCTGGTTATGGCGTTGTTGGAAAAACTAGACATGCCTCAATTCAAAAAAATACATCATACAAAGTTGTAGCTATTTCAGAGGCAAACACGCAGGTACAAAGTGATATTCCTTCTGATATAGATATTTTTGATGATTATCGTGATCTAATTTCTCAAGCTGAGTTAGATATTATTTTTATTAGCTTGCCAAATAAATTTGCCTCAGATGCAGTCTCATTGAGTCTTGAAAATGGCCTCAATGTTTTTTGTGAAAAACCTCCAGCTAGAACGCTTGATGAGCTAATAAAGGTAAAAAAAATTTATAAAAAATACCCGAATTTAAAGCTAATGTATGGTTTTAATCATCGCTTCCATCTTTCTGTTGAAGAAGCTAAGTCGATTATTGATAGCAATACTTTTGGAAAAATCATTAATTTAAAAGGTGTGTATGGAAAATCACAAATGATTAGTTTTAACCAAACAGACTGGAGAACAAAAAGAGAAGAATCTGGGGGTGGCATATTGCTTGATCAAGGCATACATATGCTTGACTTAATGAGATATTTGTCTGGAGAGAGATTTTCTGAAATCTTTTCATTTATTGATAATGCCTTTTGGAATTTTGATGTTGAGGACAATGCGTATGCGTTGATGAAATCTCCAAATGGAGTTGTAGCGCAACTTCATTCATCTGCTACTCAATGGAGGCATGTATTTAATTTAGAAATCACTCTGCAAAAAGGCTCGCTTGTACTTGGTGGCTTATTAACTGGATCCAAAAGTTATGGAGATGAAACGCTTAGAATTATTTCTTCGAATCCAGGAAAAGACAGAGGAGCGCCAGTGGAATCAACTTCAAAATATAATGAAGATGTATCATGGGATAATGAGATTAAATATTTTACTGATTGTTTAAAAAATGATTCAACAATTCAACGGGGTAGTATTGAGGACGCAATTGAAACCATGAATTTAGTTGAAGAGATTTATAAGGCTGACCCGCATTGGAAAAAAAAATATTACAGTTAAAAGGAACCTGAAATGAATTCATCAACGTTATTTTCAAATAATTATCTTCAGTATTTAACCAACCTAATTGCTAAATTAGATAGAGAAGAAATTGCAAAGTTTGCAGATTTACTTTTGCAATCAAGAGACTCTGGAGCAACAACATATTTTCTTGGAAATGGAGGTAGCGCCTCTACTGCCACACACTTTGTAAATGATGTATCCCTCGGCAGTAGACAGTTTGAAAAACCTTTTAGAGCAATAAGTCTTTGTGATAATCAAGCCGTTATAACTGCAATTGCAAATGATGATGGTTATGAAAATATTTTCATACAACAACTCCAAACTCTTGCCAAGCCTGGGGATACCATTGTATGTATTTCAGCCTCTGGTAACTCTAAGAATTTGATTAAAGCAATTGAATATGCCAAAGATAATAATATATATGTTGTAGGGTTAACTGCATTTGATGGGGGCTACTTGAAAAAAAATTGCGATCTAAACATACATGTTCCAACAAAGGTTGGGGAATACGGGCCTGCAGAAGATTTGCATATGGTTGTTTGCGGACTTATAGGATCTTATTTTAGAGAGAAATTTTCAAATGATTGATTTTCATCAATCTTTACAAATTGCTAAATCAGCTGCGTTACTTGCTGGAGAATTTATACTGAAATCTCATGGAACCGATCTCAAAATTTTATTAAATCAAGGTCGAGATCTTAAGTTGCAGCTTGATATTGATACTGAAAATATTATAAAAGATTACATATCAGCTCATAGCAATTATTCATTATTAGGCGAAGAGACTGGCCCTAGTGATAAGCTGGATGAATATTTCTGGGTGATAGATCCACTCGATGGAACATCAAATTTTTTAAGAGGTATTCCAATTAG
>Ga0066849_10001043_pt1 | contig 11267 bp, 5 predicted proteins | sample ETNtaG_9_FD_65492 | JGI IMG/M metagenome (GOLD analysis project Ga0066849, IMG submission 65492) | Marine microbial and viral communities from oxygen minimum zone, Eastern Pacific Ocean - ETNP201406SV69 | ecosystem: Environmental > Aquatic > Marine > Oceanic | place: Pacific Ocean: Eastern... | reverse complement strand
GTTGAGCGATTGATGGCCGGTGCAAACGAACTAGATCTATCCATCAGCCAATATTGTCAATTACTCCTTGAAAACCACCTGCAGGATGAAGACAACACTCTTGTTGCAGACCCGTCCATATTGGACCCATTGAAATTAACCAATTTGGATGAAAATAGGTTGAACCATATTCACCCAGGGGACCCACAATCAGAGGGCGCCCTATCGGGGCACATCAATCGCCTATTGCCTCTGAAGTATGGATGTCGGATGCTATGGTCAATGATGGACGAACAAGGTAGTGGCCCAACCATACACGATTTCCGTTCAGCCATTCGAGTTAGTGTTGCACCCGTCCGAACCCTGTTGAAACAATTCGATGAACATCAAGGCAGGGAGCGCGGCTCTAGAACACACTCATCATTCCCGAACGGAGAACGTGCTGCAACAAATCGATTCCTGAACCACTACATGATTCGAAGACCACGAGCTGGGGAAATGAACCCATCAGGTGCATTGTATGATTTCGGTTTGATTGGCGTTGACAATTCTGGTAGAGTACAATTTACCAATTCTGGCAAACGATTCGTCAGGGAGTCAAATCCAATTATTGACGAATCGCTTGAAGGCGGCCCATCATTATCTCCAACTGAGCGAGCATTAATCGTATCTCAGGTCAGAAACAATATGGAGAAAGAATGGGCATATATGCGCCATATCATCGATGGGATTCATGTTGGATCAAACACCCCCTCATCTTTACTTTCTCGAATTCAGCGAAGATATGGACCCGGGACGAAAGCGAACTGGAGCAGCTCGGTAATTCCCCACATGAGGAGCGGGGTATTGGGTCGAATGCAGGCACTCGGTTTCATCGAGCGAATCTTCACTGCAAATCGAGTTGAATATTCCATAACTCCTGCTGCAATTCATATCATCGATTGAGTTGATTTTGACAGCGATTTTAGCAATGTATCATAAACTTAGGCATATCTCGTAGAGATATGCCTTGGATAGCATATACATTTTTTGTTGTCCTTGCAGCCATGTTTGGATTCGGCATTTCCCGCATCATTTCTGGAGAAGAGAACCCTGCCCACACAACTCGTCTGGGAAACGTTCGAGCCTCACCCGTTCAAGTTGCAGAACCAAGGCCCAACAGATTCGCCTTGGAGGAAGACATGGAACGAACCCCAACCACCCCAGTGGCAGAACCAATTGTCGAGCAAGCACCAACTGAAAACCCACTTGAAATCGAAGATGATATTCCAATAGAGGCAGAAATGGTTGAGGAAGAAGGACCAATCAATCCAAACGAATTTCTAGATTCATCAGAAGCATTGCTTGCCGAAATAGGCGCCGAGTGGGATACAAATCCCCGAATGAAACCCGCCCCGGAAAAGCACATCGAGGAAACTGGTGAAGAGGTATCTAACCCCGATCTTTCAGAATTCCACGACCGCCTTGCCAGAGAAGGGGCACAATCTGGCCAAGTCCAGGTCAGTTTAATCTGGGACAACAAGAACGATTTAGATCTCAGTGTAGTTTGCCCTTCGGGAGAACGAATATCATTCGATAACAAATTATCATCTTGCGGGGGTCAATTGGATGTAGACATGAATGAATCTCCGACAAGTGAGCAACCTGTTGAGAACATATTTTGGCCAGTGGAGCGAGCACCACTTGGAGAATACAAAGTTCTAATCGAGCATTTTGAACACCATGCCGAAGAGGACCTAACACCCTACCGGGTGCTTGTCGATGATGGAACCGGCCCCAAAGAATACCGTGGTGAAATCACCAATGACGAACCACCACGATTGGTATGCGTCTTTACAGTTGAATGAGAGGTGAATTAGATGCGACTGTCCAGAAAATCCAGAAAAATCCAACGCCGCATCAACCGTTCTAAATCAATCGAAACCCTGCAAACAATAGCGAATGAAGTACAGGTTGAATACGACAGTAGAGAGATTACCCACAACGAGGCAATGACATTGGGGAACCAAATCCAACTCCGCGCCTCCGCAATTGATAGCAGCCGATTGGTTTACGCAATCTCTGACCACGACACATATCGCCGCCTAATCGAGGTTTACCTAGATGATGGAATACTGACCCGAACAGAACAGATCCTCTTATGGGACGAGCGCCGAAAATTGGGAATTTCCGATGAATCTCACGACACCCTCCTAAATTCACTAGTTGCTCGATATAGAAGACAAGGGCGACCCATTCACATCCAATCAATGCCAAGTTCACCAGAACCCGAAGAAAACAACCAACAAGGAGAGTGAATCAATGGCCAATATTGCTGGATACGCCATCGTATCATCAATTGTCCTGGTCATGATTTGGCAAGCAATTTCACATCTTAATCAGGGGCGAAGAAAATCAACATCCCTTCTTGGCGCGTTGAAAATGGACGATATCCAAGTCGAAGATACATTGCCCCCTTCTCGAACCCCAGCACCACAATCCTTGGTTGGACCCAGAATTGATTATTCTTCAGACTCAGCCCCATTCCCAACCCATTTGAAGCAAGGCACGGCGGACAATAGAGCAACGATGAAGCAAGAGATTAGTGAATTACAGGAAATCAATATCGAAAGATACTCCGTTCTTGAACGCTCCACAGAAAAAATGGCTGAATGTAAGGGTATCATCGAATTAATTCAAGGATTGAGTGAAGAATACAATATTGAAGTTAACCAAGAATTACTTGAAGCCCCCCTGGAAGGAACAACATTAGCAGAATTAGAAACCCGCCAGAGTGTATTATTGGAATTATACGACCGAATGTACCAACTTTCATTTGAAGATACAATTCAAGAAATTCGCAAGAGAGAAATCGATTTACAAGAAAATCTAGATGGCACTGTCAAGAATCAAATTGATTCAGAAACAAGCAAACTAACCAAACGCCTTGAGCAATTAAGACGCGAAGAAGAACTCTACCGGGAAATCCGAGCAGCCCAGTCGGTGAAATTTCTTGAAAGTTTAGATTTCTCTGAATTAGATGAAGAAGCCTCAGCCCGCTTGAAGGCACACTACGATTTTTACCACTCCCGCCTAAGCGAAAAAGCCAGGCTTCAATTCGAGGCTGAATTATATCGCCATTTCACAGATATGATCCTCGATTGTGAGGATCAGGAAGAATTGCGAAAAATGGAATTCGAGGATTTGCCTGCAAATCAACTAACGGAATTGGAGGAACGACGCCAAAAGCGTATCCAAACTCTAGACACTCAGGACCAGAAAGAGAAAGAGGATGCCCGCGCAGAAGAGATTCGCTTGGGCATTGAAACAGCCAAAACATCATCCGAACTTGACAGGATTCGAATTACAGGAGTGAATACAGCTCAACAGGAGGAATTGGAGGAACTCTTTGCCCGAACCAGGGAGAACCTCGTGTGTGAGGAAATCAACACCAAAATATTAGATTGTGAATACGTTTTAGAATTAGATGCGATTAAAATCCAAGGAGTTACTGACGAACAATTCGAACTCTTAACAGAAATAAAAATTAACAGGCGGGTGGAATTGGTAGACACTGCTCGACAACGAAAATTCACCGAACAATATACACGATATCTTGACTCAATACCACGAATTGATGATATCGAAGAACTGCTAGACGTCGAAATCGATAACGTCTCAGAACCCCAACAAGAAGAATTGGAAGATTTACGCTTATCTCGACTAGACCATCTTGAAGAACTTGAACGACAAAGAGTTGAGCAAGCACAACTCAAACAATACCAACTTCTGAGGGGTAAACTCGAGACCGCCAGCACAGTTGCTGCAGTAGATAAAATCGAAATTGAAGATGTGAATGAGGAACAGGAAGAACGACTAATTGAAATCAAGGGAGAGGTGAGAGAAATTCTCGCTGAGGACGAGATGATTACAAGTTACGTTGAGAAGGCAGAAAAGAAATCCAAGAAATCACCAATTCCTGACGACTTTGACTACGAACCAGAATCTGCATTTAGAACCCGAATTAAGACCTTGGATGCAGGTGATGGATTACTTCGATTCAGTTTGCTTTGGGATAATATGAATGATTTGGATCTCATTGTACGAACATCTGGTGGGGAAATAATTCATCGTGGTAAACGCGACTCTTCGTGTGGAGGGACCCTTGACCTAGAAATGAACGCCCAGCCCGAAATTAAATCAGCATTGGAAAATATTGTTTGGCCAGAAGGAACACCCCCTTCAGGGACCTACAATGTATTCGTTTGGCACCGCAAACGCCACCAAAGATTACGTAGATCAGACCCTACAATTTACACCCTACGGAGTAGAGTGGGGGCAGATTACTATCAACATTCAGGGAAAACAAGTTATGGTGACAAACTCAAACTCATCGCATCAATCCAAGTCCCAGATGCGAACACATTGGATGAACGGATGAAATCCGAAGCCGAACTATATCGTCACCAAAGAGCCAATGTCAAATCCGCACAAACGATTGAAGAATTCCCTACAATTGACGACAATATATCTTCGGTCCACAGGGTGATGCTGAACAGAATGATTGAGAAACGTGAGGCGGAACTTGAAGAGGCAAAAAGGAAACAGTATCTCGCAGAACAAGAGGAACAGTACAACCAAATCATGGCCGAAATTGGAGCCGCACAAGATTTGGATGAATTATCAGCAATTCGGTTTTCACATGTATCTGACAATGTGATTAAACACATTGAGAAAGCGATTGTTAAGCGCCGAAAATTGATTGAAGCTGGCATAAAGAAGCAACAACAACTCGAAGAGAGAGAACACTTTGAACAATATCGCACTCAAATCAACGAAGCAGAGAATTTGACCACATTGGCAGCAATTGTCTTTGAGGATCTGGACGATCGCCAAGCAAAATCACTCCAAAAACTTCGAATTGCACGCCGGAAAGTATTGACCAATAATATGGATAGTGCAGAAGTCGAGAAGGACAAACAAGCAAGACTACACTCTGCTCTAAACGAAGCATACCAGCGAGGTGGACTACAACCACTGGGTGCAGATGAATGGCGTGCTGAGGATTTCGAAGACCGACTCAAGAAGGCAGAAGCAAACTCTGGCGGCGTCCAAATATCGTTGATGTGGGATAACAAGAACGATTTCAACATCCTTGTCATTTCACCTAGTGGTGAAATTGTACATCCCCGAAATAGAGAGTCAAGAGATGGCGGCACCCTTGATATTGAGATGAATCAAAAGGGCAGAACTAGGGTACCGGTAGAGAATATCTATTGGCCAGAGGATTCAACCCCAACAGGTACGTACTACGTGTATGTTCATTTCTACAAAGAACACGAATTGTTCAAGAAAACGAACCTCTCCGAATGTCGAGTTCAAATTATGAACAAAGGCGAACGTTCTGAATTTTCTGCTCAAATGTCAGCTTCTAACAAATTACAATTCATTACATTGGTAAAGGTGGTATGATGATAATAAATGACAGAACAATGATGACATACACAATCCAATACCCACACCTGTGGTACGGAATCATAGAAATGAGAACAAATGGGGGTGTTTTTCATGCGTAACAAAACCCTACTAGTATTCTTGATATTGATGTTACATTGTTTGGTCCCATTTGTTTCCAATACACCGATTGGATTACCAAATTCAAATTCTGAATTAACAATTGCAAGAGAAGCAACGGTTGACATCAACGTCACCCAGATGGAATGGATTGGCCCCTCATATTATTGCAATCCTTGTGTTATTGACACCTTGGCACCAGGAAATCAACAGGTCCGGGTGACTGTAAAGAACCAAGGCCTACTTTCAGGGAGTGGTTCCCTCAGCATGTTCATCGATCCAGATGGAATGGGGTGGGATCCATTCCCGGGTATATCCCCTACAATTTCATTACAGCCAGGGGCCGAAGCCAAGTACATTTTCAATTGGACAGCCGTCCTTGGTGCAAACCAACAAATTCTAGCAAATGCTGCAATGGTACCATCACCACCAGATATCGACCCATCTAACAACGCACTATCCAAATTTTTCACTGTGGATGCAGTGAATGCAGGCGACGTCTATTCGGACACCCTCCCCCCCGGCGGAACACGCCTCGCACAGGACAACACATCCGTATCGGTCGGGGTACGAAATGCAGGAAACCTCGATACAGAAGCAACTCCAGTAATCATACTAACGCCCACTACAGGCGGACCGTCAACGACTGTTGTCGGAAACCCCACCCCCCTTCCAGCAGGTAGCATTGCACAGCCCCCTCCAGTTGAATTATCATCACTCATTATCAATGCAACAACACTGGCTGGGGATTACACACTCTCAGGTGACGTATACTTCAATTCAACAACCCCTAGTTTTTCAGATGTCATCACCATCACCCCCCGAATGATTTCTTTCAGTCCATATCGAACAACACTAGTGGCATCAAGTGACAGAGCGGTGGAACCTGGCGATTCCACCACCTTATCATTCATGGTCCAGAATGTGGGCGAGGCCCCAGATCGATACAATATCACTGTGACCGATGACAAAGGTTGGGCAGACACTTCATCAATCCCAGCTCAAACCCCAATCGTCAACGCCTCCTCCTCAACGGTCATCACTGTTCCAGTGAATGTTCCCTTGGGTACTGACAGATCATTATCTGACTTAATTACGGTAGAAATAGAGAGCGAAGGTGGGGAGTATTTCCTTTCCGATACTACTGCAGTGATGGCTGGAGATTTATTGTTAGGGACACTGAATCATAGTACATGGCAAGTCCCAATCATTCCTGGTACTGAAGAAATAATCCAGTATACACTGCACAATAATGGCACATCACCCAGTATTTTCAATCTAGATGCGGGATTTTCGCAAACAGCCCCTGGCTGGGCCGTTGAAATTCAACCAGCAACCACCCCATACATGACTGTAGGAGATTCAATTGTCGTCAACGTCATTGTACAACCACCAGCCCTTTCAATTCCATTTGACCCATCCACCAAACTTGCAGAAGGAAACCACCTATCTCTTTGGACATCTGTGACCCCCGACCAAGGTGGCCCAAACGTACAGCAAACGACACTCGAGGTCCAACCCACAATCATGGCGGAATTATTGGCAGAACAAACTGAATTCCAAATCGACACATCTGAATTGATGGCCGGCCCCATCACACGTTATGTTGACTTAGAAATGGAATTACGACACAACTTAATCACCGCTCCACCAGCAACAAGTGTAGATATTGAATTATGGGCAATACCTTCCACCTTCACTTCATCGACTCTTTCCAACGGCCCCAATGAGATTTATCGGTGGAATAGTTCAATCACACCCAATCAAACCAGTATGGAGTTGGGGAATACTGAAGATTTAGTTGCATCAATTTTGGGACCCTCCGACCTCCATCCCCTCGCAGGAAGTATCGGAATTGACATTATTGCCAATCTAACACTTTCTGGTGCATTGAGTGGGATTCAGGCACCGGAATCAAGCATTAATCTGACTCTATTGATTCCAGAAGTGACGCAGGCCGATGTGGAAATCCCCCCGCCAACTACAGTGACGCCAGAGATGGCATCTTTAATCCCCATCAACATATCGAATATTGGAAACCATCAAGCTGATTTCGAATTAATTGCCGAAGGCCCCGAAGGTTGGGTTGTTTCAATATCTCCCTCATCAATTCCTGGCCTACATTCCACAGCAGATATCTGGCCATCAGTTGGGGGCGACAATGCAACAGTCTCTCTTAGTGTCACAGCACCACAGAACACTCGTGCAGATACACCATTCGATGTCATGGTTTCAGTTCTAGATGAAGATGGTGAGCTACTTGCCGAAGTACCCATCCCAATTCTAGTGGAGGAAGTGATTGGTGCCACACTCTCACCAGAATCCGCAGTGGCAGTCATACCAGTGAATGGAAATGCATCAATTGCATTAGAAGCCAACAATACGGGCAATTCTCTGCAGACATTTACAATTTCAATCGAAGAAACACTCGATGATATTAATTTGACAATGATTACAGAATCCGAAATTGATGTAGAACCCGGGGAAGTAGAAATCGTTCGGATTGAAGTTACAGCAGATCAATTTGCCCGTGCAGATCAGAACCATTCCGCACAGGTGGCATTGTATCACAATGGAATAGAATATGACCGCATAGATGTCTTTGTTGAAATGATTGCCAATCACCAGATTGAATTTGAGCATGCCAGTGAATATTCGGTTGTACCGGGAATGAATTTGACAATCCCCGTTAATGTAACGAATGTTGGCAATCTTGAAGAATTCATTAATTTCACAACAACCCACCCATCTGGATGGACCAGTTCAGTTACACCATTGAATATGACAATTGATGGAGAAGGCGTCGAAATATTACCTCTGATTATTGATGTAACAATCCCTCCTATGGCAAATGATGCAGGGCTTGAACCAGGGTCAATCCACAATCTTATTGTGCAGGCAAACAATGTTAGTGACTCAATCCAAGTTGGACTTTCCTCAATTCAATTCATTGTAGAACCAATTTTCGTATTATCATCTGATGATTTCCCAGATGTTGTTGATTTGTTGCCCGGTGAAATTAGAACATTCGATGTTGAAATTTCCAATGATGGAAATCAAGACGTCATTTTAGATTTAGATTGCGATGTCGATGGGCCCAGTAGATGGGAGATTTCTGATTGCGATGCTACAAACCTAACTCTTGCTAGTGGGGAAGAAGCGACAATTTCATTCAACGTTCGAGGCATTGCTCCTGATCACTTCAATCAAGAACAATCAGATTTACGGTTAACGTTCTCCCCACAGGACAACCATTCTGGGGACGCACTTCTCGCAACTGTACTGCGAATTAGCCGTATGCATAATGATGGCCCAATAGAACTCCCCGGGGGCACCTCGACACACGATATCGAAATTCCTTGGATGCATGTTCAGGGCGTTGGACAAACTGCTGATTCTCGAGATATCCCATACGAAATGGAACTGGTAAATGCGAGCCGATATATCAATGAAACACTGTATTCAGGAGACATCAATTGGGCGTTTGAGATTGATTATGGAAATGGATTCACACCTATTCCTGAGGGCCCATTTACATTAGATCCAGCAACCCCATTGGACCTAAATTCAATGACAATCCGCGCCTCCACCCCTACACCCACCGAAATCCCTCCAGGGGATGGGTGGACACTGACATTCAACTTGACACACCCCGAAGAAGCGTTCGGCTCCCAAATCACATTCGATTTATTGGTAGATGCGTGGGCCGACCCCGCCGTCATTTCAATTGATATCGATGGAAGTTTAGATTTCGAGGAATCAAAAACGGGGACATTGACTGCTGAAATCACCAATACTGGAAATGCAGGAACGGCCCTTGGTATTATAGCCACACTAGAATGTCAGCCAGGAATCACCATACAAACCGAGGCGACACAAGCAATCATCAGTTTGCAACCCTTTGAGACAAGGATGTTGGAATGGGATGTACAATCCAACGCCCTAAATTGGTGGCATTCCTCTGAATCAATCCCTTGCACAGTCACGATTGAATCACCACCAATGGAGGGGGATGATGAATTGAACGATGCAATGTCGGTATCTGTGGATATTCAATCCTGGTCCCTACCATTATTGGTCCTCATTCCTTTCACCCTATCTTTGGCAATACTATCGAGTCGGTTACTTCGCCAAGCATCAGAGGACGAACGCTCACTCATGTTGTGTGCTTATTCAGGAACAGCATTGCTGGGTTTAGCCACACAATACAATTTGGGAAAATACGTGAATTTTTCATTGGCAGCGACAGCATTGTTGTGGGTTGTATTCATCACCTCACGCTCTTCCGCTTTTGAAATTCCTGCGATTCTCTCAGATAGACAGAATTTGCAACGCGGCTCGGAATCAATTTTTGATAATCATGAAGTGGAGATGGATCGAGTTCTAAAGCAACTAACAATCAAATTGGCATTTGCTCCATTGGGTTTCATCATCGTTGCTATTGTGATGCCTAATGACATATCTTGGTCGTTGGCAAACATTGGTTCGATTCTACTATTTTCAATGGCAGGGGCCTTACTGGTCGTATTCATGATTCTTCGAACACGCAATAATTGGCTTACAATCTTTGATCAATTGGCAGCAATGGAGATTGAGTCTCAAGAATTACTCAACCAATTGGGCAACCCTTCTGCAGACCTTCGAAGAATTACCATTGGCCAAAGATGGGGAGAAGCTCACGATGTAAGTGTGGAGGTGGACTCAAATGTCTGAGATTACAACAATTTCAACACAAGGTAACTACCGTGCCCAAGTCACTCGCCTGAATCTCATCCTCGATGAACACCTACGTTTGATTCAGGAATCAGTAACGGACAAACATGCGCGAGATGCACGTAGAAGCATTCTGCAAGCGCGGCAGGACATCGATCATCTCAAAGCCCAAGTTGGACGAATGCACCGCTCGATTGGAATGCTACATACGATTATCAGGGAGCGCTCAACAACAGAAACTGAATTGGTCGATGTTTTACTGACAATGAAAACAGCAGAGACACTCATCTTGCGAGGTGCATTTGATGAAGCATCTCTGCAATTGGAAAGATTGGTCGAACACTTACTCGTCAATAGTGCTGCATTGAACCCATTTATCTTCTACGAATTTTGGATGGGAGTCGAAGCACGATGGGACATTGGTTCAGAAAACGGCCAACTCCTAGTTCGAGTAGAAAACACGAGTCCCGGACTTCTTCCTGGATTCAATGTCAAGGCCCCCGTCCCGCCCAATTGGCGTTCATCACCACCATCTCAATCCATTATGGCACTCAATCCGGGTGAATCGTACGATCTCGTATTCAATATTACACCATCTGCAATGGCTGCTATTCGAGATGTTGGTGCCCCTGGAAGTCTCCAAGAGCGTTTGGCAATTCAAGCAGGTTACAACCTGACTCAAGAAGGCCTCACTATTGATTGTAGAGTGGAGAACAAATCAGGAGAAACCATGACGGAAGTTTTGGTGACACCATGGGTCCCCCCTGGGTGGAAAACAGACTCGTGGCCATTCATCAATACACTCGAACCAAATCAGGTTGAATTTGTCACTATATACCTTGATTTGGCCAAATAACCCCATGGGACCCTGAGTATAAACATGGAGTAGAATAAAATACCTTCTCGACTAAAAATAAACTACAGGAACGTGAACAAATGTCCAAAGAGAATCGATACCTAAACGAGAACGAGAGCGGCGCCATCGGCATCGGCGCGATGATTATCTTCATCGCACTGATTTT
>Ga0066849_10001041_pt1 | contig 11277 bp, 8 predicted proteins | sample ETNtaG_9_FD_65492 | JGI IMG/M metagenome (GOLD analysis project Ga0066849, IMG submission 65492) | Marine microbial and viral communities from oxygen minimum zone, Eastern Pacific Ocean - ETNP201406SV69 | ecosystem: Environmental > Aquatic > Marine > Oceanic | place: Pacific Ocean: Eastern... | reverse complement strand
AGTGGTTGGCCTTCACCAACAACAATGTCTGCTCCGTAATTTCCTGGGGCTTCAATCAATCCAAGCGATACAGGTTGAACTGCAACAATCAGTGCGGTGTTTTCACCAATAATTTCTTTGAGTTGAGAAAGACCACCATCTAAGATACCGAGTGGGTTTGGTTGCTCTACATAGACGCCACATGAACCCGTAGCCTCCGAAACAGCATTCAAATCCAGCGTTCCGTCGGAATGATGTCGGAGAAGTTTGATGGTTATGCCGCCTCCTTGGCAGTAATTGTACATCACAGAAAGGCGGTCTGGTGGGGTCAATTCAGATACATAGACAGTGTCTTTTTGCGTTGCTTTTCGATTATGAACTCGCACACTGCAAGTTAAAGCCTCAGCAGCAGCCGTGGAACCATCATACAATGAAAGATTTGCAACTGGCAGGCCGACAAGTTCCGAAATCAGTGTTTGGAATTCCCACATCGCTTGAAGCATACCTTGGCTAACTTCAGGTTGGTATGGAGTATATGCTGTGAGAAACTCTCCCCGATTAATCAACTGAAAAACGGAAGCTGGAACATAATTCCGGTATAATCCAGCACCCAAGAAAGAGACTCGATCACCCAAGGCAACATTAGCTCCTAACAAGCGTCGAGCATCAGCAAGAATTTCTTCTTCAGATTGTGGAGATGGGAGGGGTAAGGCCTCAGTCATCCGAACTTCGGCAGGAATATCTTGGAATAATTCCTCAATTGATGACATTCCCATGGCGGAAAGCATCTCGGCCTCGCGGCCCAAGTTTGGCAATTGGTCAACCATATCATCACTTACACAGCAGGGGGTGTGAATTAAACCAAGCGCGAGCCGCCCTTAATTATCGCTCTTCACAAGCATGGCGAGAAAAGCCGAATACCTCATGTTCTACATCATCATGGAATGGTTATGGCGCATATCGCAATGGTGGTCACCAATCCTTGTTCGCCTGATCCAAGGGTCTTACGTCATGCGAATTGGTTGGTTATGGAAGGACATGAAGTCACGATTCATGCCTATGACCGTCAAGAACAATATCCAATGAGTGAGTCACGCGAAGGTGTACGCCTAATGCGCTACCACCTCGGCAAAAGCCCCTATGGTGGAATGATCAAAACTGCACTTGGAATTCGTAATTTTAATAAAACTGTATCCCGAAGTTTAGGAACAAATCAGCCTCAAGTAGTATATTGCCATGATGCTGATACGTTGGCTACAGGCTGTTTTCTCAAGAAAAAATACAATATTCCATTGGTCTTCGACATGCATGACTTGCAACACACTTGGGTTCGAATGGTATCACCAAAATCATCACTACGAAAATTCCTGAGCAAGATGATGGAGGGGAAGATGTTGCGGCGTTTGAAGTATGTCGATTTGATAATTACTTCAAGTGGAACACTTTCAGAGAAGGGGTCCTATTCGGGATTTCGGGAATATCTGATGGCAAAGGGTTATTCATCTACTGTCATTGAAAATCGTCCAGAAATAGAATATCTAAACAGGAAAACATGTACCGATAGTTGGTGCGTTGGATATCTCGGAAGAGTACGTGAACTTGAATCATTTGAATTTCTTCTCGAGGCAGTACTGACACTTGATCCAGCACAAAGACCGTCATTTCTTGTTGCAGGAGATGGAGTCGCTTTTGAATCGGTGTCAAAACTACTTTATTCGGCAAAGAAGGTACACAAACTAGATGTGAAAATCCATGGTAGTTTCGATTCTGGAGAATTCAATAAAATGATCCAAGAGGTCGATGTCATGTTCGCCCTCTACTCACCAACCAGAGGAAATATTTTGCAGGGTGCACTTCCAGTGAAAATGTTTGATGCTGCCGCATGTGGGGTGCCTTCAGTCATCAATGCTGATTGCTTGATGGCTGAACTCGCTGAAAATGAAGATATTGGCCGCGCAGTCGAATGGAAGAATACAAACATGCTGGCCACAGAATTACTATATTTACGTGGAAAAATCGTCCAATTAGATGCCACTTCTATGCGTGAAAAAACTCGCTTTCTCAAGGCTTTGACTCCATTTCTTAATGGATTAGATAAAGGGCGGACTAACCACAACAGCTCTAACTGATTTGCGAGGGCTGGCGAGGATAAGTACCTCGTCACCTTCAGTGACGGAGTGCAGATATCCAATACCGATACCAATATTTTCAAGGCTTGGTGCCGGAGCACCAGAAGTTAATTTTCCAAGTGATGAACCATCCAATGTGGTGACTTCTTTTCCAGGCCTTGGCAACGGACCCTTTTCGAGGTATCGAATTCCCAACCATCGTGCATCAGATTCATCATGTCCGATGACTCGATGCTTACCGATGAACTCATGTTCAAGGTCAAGGCCAAAGGGGACATTGGTTTCCCATGAATCTCTGCACAAGAATTCTCTTGAATCTTCTTCAGCCAATGGCGGCCAGCAAAAATCAACACCGGACAAGAGGAATCCCTTCTCCAATCGAAGAGTATCTCTGGCACCTAGTCCAATTGGAATTGAACCGGCTTCTATCAGGTTTCGCCAAAGAAGAGGTGCTTGAGTGTTTGGTACAAATATCTCATACCCAGCCTCACCCGTGTATCCAGTACCCTGAATCCACCCTTCGATACCAAGTTCATTGTCTCCAATACGTTGCCATTTGAATCGCGGAACGTGATTTGATTCTCCGAGCACAGATGAGAGAATGGATTTGGCCTCTGGCCCTTGAAGCGCCATAATTGAAGTATCGGCGGACAAATTTTCGAGCGCAACAGAACCATCAGAGGGTAGGTGTGAAGAAAACCAATCCCACATTACTTGAATCATAGAGGCATTCGGAACACCTAATATTTCTTCATCGGAGACTACCGCGAAAATCATGTCGTCAATTAGGTGCCCGTCATGGTCAAGAAAGTGCGTATAGGCGCAACGGGGTGCTTGAATCGCCGATACTTTTTGTGTTGCAAGAGATTCCAGCCACAACTTTACATTTGCTCCTGTGAATCGAAAAGAACCCATGTGTGAAACATCAAAAAGACCAGCACTAGAACGTGTTGCGAGATGTTCTGCCTTGATATTTGAATACCAAATTGGCAACTCAAAGCCATGGAAATCAACAATGTTTGCATCAAGTGCGACATGCTCATCATACAATGCGGTTCGAACAGGTGCACCATCGCTCATAGCATCGGGATAAAGGCCCGCCCCTTAAACTCAAGCAATATCTTCATTGAATTAATTTTATTTTTGGCAATGGGACGAATTCGGCTTTTTGGAAGTAGTTTCTGCTTTAAGCACCAAGAAAGGCTTCTGCATGAAGTGGAGAGAGGTTGGGTTGTCATCCTCCATGATTAATCTCCAATTTTTCATCCAAAATATGTCGTTTAGCGATAGAGAAATCAGGGGGATGAATAAGGATTGATACTGGGTAATCCGCGTTGAATTTCATCGCTCAATTTAGTGATTTCACCGAGTAATTCGTCAAGTGTATTCTCGTCAATTTTTGGATTTGAAATCACTGCTCGGAATATCACATCATCACCGAGATTTGAACGGCTGACCATGAAATTGCCATTCTCCATCATCCGACGTCGAACTTCAGAGTTGAGTTCATTAAGATCTCCAGTGTAATTCTTGGGAGATATACGGAAGCAAACATTTGTCCACATTCGCGATGACATCATTTCCAAATCCTCACGCACTGAAATCTGAGATTCAAGATAATCTCCAAGACCCATATACTGTTCTACAAGTGAAGCCCAACCGGCATCTCCACATTCCCGCCAAGCCAGCCAGAGTTTGAGGGCATCATTTCTCCGTCCACATTGCAATGAATACCTTCCGGCATCAATATTCCGTGTTTCTTCGTGGAATAAATAGTGGGCGACATTTCCATGAGCGCAAACACGTGCTAAAATATCAGAATCCTTGACCAAAAAGGCACTGCATATCAGTGGAAGCCCCATCATTTTATGAGCATCCCAACAAACACTGTCTGCTAATTCGATACCGGACAACAACGAACTGTGTTTAGATGAAAACAACGCTGAGCCGCCCCATGCAGCATCTACATGATGCCAGAGGCCATGGTTATGAGCAACCTCGCCAATTTCTTTAATGGGGTCAAATGAACCTCGAACGGTGGTTCCTGCTGTTGATACCACGCAGAATGGAATACGGCCTTCGCGACGGGTACGGTCAATTTCATCCTCCAAAGCAGATATGCGCATACATCCATCTTCATCACAAGCAACTTTGACGACATTCTGATGACCAATTCCTATGACGTTTGCGGCCATAAGAACAGAATAATGAGCTTCACTTGACACATAGGCAACCATTGAACGTCCATCTATTCCACTTTGAGTAGATGATGGGGCCATCACTTGTCGGGCACAAAGCATTCCAAGCATATTGCCATTTGAACCACCTGTTGTTAGAGTTCCAGCGCCTTCATAGAACCCTACAAGTTCACCCATTCGTTTCAGGAGTGTTTGTTCAATTAATGTGGCTAAAGGAGCCAATTCATAGGTATACATCGATGTATTTGTCAGCGTCGCAATGATTTCTCCTGCGAGCCCTGCAGTATTGATTCCGCCCCAAAGTGGATTCATAAATTCAGGGCGATTCGTTTTGACACATTCCCGCAGATAGGTGTCGATGTCATCCAACACTGCGTTCATCCCGTTTCCTTCAAGTGGTATTTTGAGATCAGCAGTTTTTGAGAGTGAAGTATGAGGGGTTGGTTCAACAACTTTCCCTGGTTCATCCGCAGCCTGAAGATACTTCAGTATCCGGTCAGCGATTTCTCCAATGAATACCTCCAACTCCATTCGACTCAAAGATAGGGAGTTGGGCGGGGTTCTTAGTGTTCTTTAGTAATTACAATTGAAATGGATTGATTGACAAAGAAAATTAGGCGGTATTCGCGAGTATATTTGAAATGAATTGATATATATGCATATTAAATAAACAGGTAATTGGCCGTAAATTATGCCATAATATTCGCTCGTAATATGCTTATAATTACAAATTCTCTGCGTTTCGTTAATTTTGGCCATAATATTCGAGAAAATAAGTATAATTCTTCTATAATGATGAAATTTTGTTCTGTCTTCGACAATACATGCAAATAATTGCATGCATGATGCATACTTTGCAAGCAACATTGAATAGTATTGGGTAATAGTTCACCCCATGCTCGGAGAAGTAGGGGACAAATGGCTCAGTCGTTTGCATCAAAATATAGCCAAAGAATTGCGGACTAAAGGTTGGTCACAGACTGAAATCGCCGAAGCACTAGGTTCCACACAAAGCACCATTTCTCGTCAAATGCAGAAACCCCCTACGTCTATCGGTGCAACTGCCGATGAAGCGACAATTGATGGCTGGGGTCATGAATTATCTATGGCATTAAGTTCCATGGGGCCTGAATCACGTGTTGTTCGCCAACGATTGGTCGTTGAATTTCAATTCAGTGGCAACAACACGATTCGTTATGATAAAACATTGACTGGGCTTGATTTGGAAGAAGGCCAAGAACAAAGGGCACTCCTTCGAAGATTGGAATGGGCTGCTGGAAGGTTGGATATACGGCGAATTGAGCATTCGATACCGGCAGTTGGATTGAATATCGCATCTTGTAACCCGGGTGCGACTACTACAACTGAAGTCGCAGCATTCCCTGGGCGTATCACATTGGTTGACGGTGTCTTGCGCCATCATGAAACTCCAAGTTTCGGTTCTTCAAACCACCTTGCATCTGTCTTACTAGCCACACATTCGATTGATTCAAGCAAAGTTTCGATCTTGAATATCCGTCCTCCGTTAGTCAAGAATGGTGTTGATACAAAAAGAGTGGAGGAGGCGTGCAAACAGCTTGGCTACAATTATTCACTTGCGCCAAAAGGTAAGGTGGCAACTCAAGATTCTCGCATCGATATTTTGCTCGACGAAGGTGATTTTGGATGGGAGCCTACATTGTATGTTCTCGCACACAATCCACTTGACCTTATTGACCGAACTCATCAGATTCTTTCTGCCCTCTGAGGTGATTCAGTGAATTCGATACTTACGTATGGTCTTCTGTGCTTCACGCTTGGGATATTTGCATACATTGGTTTCCAAAAAGAATCAGAAGATGAAGAAGAGCAGTACCTCTCTGCAAGAAATTCGAAAAATTCTCTTCAAATCGGATTGAGCCTGTTCGCCTCGGGTGTGGGGATTTGGGTTCTTTTTGGGCCATCAGAAGTTGGTTATTGGGGAGGTTTTTGGGATGTTATGGGTTATGCGGTATCTGCGGCAACTCCCTTTCTCTTACTCGCTTACGTTGGACCAATGGTTCGCAAAAAAATGCCCACTGGAGTCACATTAGCAGATTACGTTAGAATGAGAATTGGCCGGCCAATGCAAATCTATGTCGGCGTAATTTCAGTGCTGTATATGTTTACATTCTTATTTGCAGAATTTACCGCAATTGGAAGAGCAATGAATATACTCACAGGCATCAATACACTAACACCAATGGTTGCAGTTGGAATAGTCACCGCCGCATACACCTCTTATGGAGGATTGCCGGCTTCGTTGAGAACCGACCGTTGGCAGGCGTGGGTCGTTTTGTGGCTTTTTGTAGCCCTAATGCTCATTTTGTTCACTGACGACATCAGTTCGCTGGTTAGCGATGCAAAGGCCTACAATCCTGTGGATGACTGGAGCATTGGCTCGATATCATACATGGATTCATTTGCATCCGGACTTGCACTTGTAATTGCTATTACTGCCGCAGAAATGTTTACGCAAGGGAATTGGCAACGTGCCTATGCATCTGAAAATGACAAGGCGTTACAGAGGGGTTCTCTTCTTGCTGCTGGCCTTGTATTCCCACTTGTACTCATCATGGGCATCTTGGGAACCGTCGTTGCTGGCCAGGGAATTATTCCTGCAGAAGCATCACTCAGTGATAAATCAGGGGCCTTTTTCTATCTCCTCGAAGATGTTCACGTGCTATTTATTTCTGCGTTTATCATATTGGGGCTGGCCCTTGTTTGTTCAAGTGTAGACACCCTGCAGAACGCTGTAGTTGCATCGATATCGCGTGACCTCTCCGATGGAAAAATGAAACTTCAACACGCTAGAATTGCAACCATCGCGTTGGTTCCGATTGCCATCTATTTGGCTACTGAACCAACGATATTTGGCTTTGAAGTAAATGCAACAAGTGTCTTTGCAATATTCCTACGTGCCGATTTACTGGCAACAGCAACCGTGTTACCTGTATTCCTCACACTATGGGAGCGAATAACCTCACAAGCAGCCCTCATTGGTGCTCTGAGTGGCCTTGGTTCGGTTGTAGTATACGGAATGTTTACCGCAGATATCTCAACAGGATTCAGTTATATTTGGTTACCAACCAATGAATATGGCCTTGCCAATCTTGATGTGTTTCTTTCGGCGCTACTTGGGTCGGGAATTGTGACTGTGCTAATCTCTATCCTTCGAAAACAGCCTATAAATTCTGAAGAATAATTGATGGGACCCCACTTCCATCCCAAGGATAGCATAATAAGTGGCCCCGTACCAATTCAGTATGGTCAACATGGTAGGAACCCCTCTTGATGTGCTCCCGTATGTACGAGGTATCCAAATGGTCCTCTCTGGATATGAGGGCTATACAAAAGGTAAACGACGTGATGCTGACCTTGCAATACGAGAGGAAATAAAACGCTGTGGTACACGTGCCCGTAACCATTTGATGAATGTCCATGACAGTTGCTTCCGTGAAAAGAAAATCGATGTTTCCAAGGCAGCTAAAGCATGTTGCAACACCATTGACCAGTTGATTGAGGATATCGACAAATCGCCAACTGGCATGACGCATGCCTTCTTTTCAGGACAACGTTCCGCATCGGTATCAGTGCTTAAAAAACTCATCAAACATGACCATGATGTGATTGAAATGATGACTAAGGCAGTTAACATTTCTAATAGTGTTGAACATGCTTTTTCCTCAGACAAAACCGTTGGTGAAATAAAATCTCTAATCCGCCAATGCGAGCAGATGATTACAAGTTCCCGAGGCTACTACAGTGCTCGGTCAACCGTCCTTGATGGATTAAGACAGAAAAAGAAGGTGTGAAAATGACAGCGAATTTTAAATGGCGAAGTAACCCAAATATTATTGCACGACTAGTAGATGGAAATGATATTCAAACATGGAAAGCAAGGCAAGTGGTATTGAAACCAAATGAAGCATGTGCTTTCATAATCGATGGAAGAATCGGTGATATTGTTTCGGAAAAAGTGGTTCATAATATCGGAGGGGGGCTAGGACGTCACATCGCCGACATGATTGGTGCAACTGCCACTGACCGACGAATGTTATTTGCCATGACCGGGCCTGTCGATTTATGGATACCATTTGCTGCAGACCTTAGCGATGGTTCAAACGCTTCAGGACACATGAATTTACGAGTTCAATTGCGAAAAGAAGACATACCAAAATTACTCAATATTTTTGCTAATCATGCACCACTTCTCGACCGAGAGGGATTAATCGGTTTCCTCGGACATGAAGTAACAACTCGTTGCATCGTGCCTGCAATGGCAAAATGTTCAAGTGTCGAAGAACTTCGAAGTTCTGAATTCCAAGAACACTTGGAGATGCATGCAGAAGTCGAAATGCGTCAATCGCTTTCCACACTTGGATTTACATTCTTACGTGCTTTTATTTCAACGAGTAAAACCGATCAAGAGAAACTTGCTCGACTAAAAGCGGATTTGGACTTTGCCACTCAAACCGAAGGGGCGAATGCTGATGCACTTATGGAGCGTATCGCAATTCGAGAAGCGGCTACATTGCGAAGAATCGAGTGTGAAGTCAATGTTGAAAGAGCGAAGAAACGCGGAGAAGTAACAATTCAAGCCGAAACCGAACTATTGGGACTACGAAAACAAGAGGCTGTTTGGGACGCTGAACTCAAGCGAGACCAAGGAAAAGCAGATTTGAGAATGAAGGAGTCTTCACACAAAACAGATGAAGCAATGAGATTATTTGAACAGGTCCAAGCGCGAAAAAGGGACCGCATTCAACAAAGTCAAGACCATCAAGACCAACGCATGGAAAAGCAAAATGACGTCCAAGTGAAGATGATGGAAATGGCGGCTGAACAAGGCGCTTTGACGCCAGAAGTTATGCAGGAATTTTTGCGTCAACAAACTGCTCAAAAAGCCATCGATGGGACCGATTCTAAGACCCCAACACCACCAATGTCAACTACATGCCAACAATGTCAAGCTACATTGATGTCAGATTGGAAAACTTGCCCACATTGTGGCACGACACGATAAGGAAGTTGTCCGAAACGGGCTCAGATGCCTTCGTCCGGCACAAGTATTACACCTCCAAATGAGTTAGTGGTGTCATGTTCCTAAAATGGGGGTCCAAACCATGGCGAATCTGGCGTTCACATTGGAATGGGCGCCAAATGCTTGGTGGTCGACGTCTCACCTATGCCATTTTGACAGCGATGTTCCTTCTTGCAGCAATACCCTATACCTCGATAAATCGTTTAGCCTCGATTCGTGATTGGGCCGCTTTTGACCCAACCTATCAAATTGACCTTGACATCCCATTCCTCGCTTGGATGATTTTACCCTATTTTACATTGTATTTGTATTACCCCGCCGCTGCTTGGTTTGGAAGTAAAGACGATTTGATGTGGAGACAAAATGTTGTCTTTCACCAAATGATGTTGATTACATGTTGGATTATCAACGGGATTTTTATCTTGTTGCCAGTGAAAGTCGATTTACGTCACCTAATTCATGGAGTTCAAGGCACCTCTTGGGAACCGCTTTACTCATTGTTGCATGATGTAGATACTCCGTGGAATTCTTGGCCGTCACTTCACATCGTCCAAAGTACTCAAGTTGTTCTTATTCTTCGTTACTGGTATCCTCCAACAACTTCTCGACTTCAAATTATACACGGCATCCTCCTTGTAATGTGGATTTTACTAGTGATCTCGACGATGGTGATTAAACAGCACTACATTTGGGATGTAGCAACAGCATTATTGCTGACTGGGCTTGGCTGGATGTACTGGATGAAACCCTGCCTTGAAAGGCTAAAGACGCAAGAGTTCCAAGATGATTTTGATGCTCGAATGGCAGTCGATTAACCAAAGATTTGACCAACTAGGTCCGGCCGAGTAAGGTAAATCGTTAGGCTGATTCCAGCCATAATCATCATCCATGAACCAACCAGTTTAATCATTCCAGTGGCTCGTTTGAGGAAATTGATCATAACCTGGCGACCAAGCCCAACGGTTACGGTGACAAAAATCATTAGAATAAGTAATCCAATCATTAGACCACTAATTCCAACTGCTGTAGCTGTTGCCCCTTCGCTGCTCAAGAATATAACAAAGGGCAAAACGGCTGCAGCAGTACAATCGATGGATGCAGCCGCATATCCTATGCCGTAAAGGTACATATTTCGCCGTGGAGTAAATGTCTCATCGGCCTCCGTTGTACTGTATTTGCGAACAAATTTATCAACAAATCCCATAATATGGGAGGTGATGCCAATAAGCATCATAGTACCTAAAATAACCAATAATAAAGCAATGAAAATAGCGATGTAGTGAACGATGCCGAGTTTAATGAATGCTTCACCCATCAAGAACGAAACGATTCCGATGATTGCAAAGAATGTCCACATTCCAAGGCCAGAGAGTAAACCAATGACCAAAGAATTGGGCATTTTGGATTTCAATTTTCCTTCCTCAATAAGTTCATCTTCACGTGCACCTAGTGAAAGGTAATACGAAATAAAACCAGGGAGTACTGGGAAAGCACATGGTGAGAAGTAAACCAAAATTGAAAGTATCATCCCCAAAATAAATACCGCCGTGAAGGATGTGCTGGGTTCTTCCCAAGCAAGGCGATAGGACAGCAATTCCGAAGCGGTTTTATCAGAGGTGTTTGCAGATAAGATATCACTCATTTTACCATCAAATTCTGCCCACCCGTCTGTAGGGGTGCCAGTTGATTGTTTCTCGATAATGTAGCCTTCTTCATCAATGATTAGGACGACTGGGATTTGTCCAGTACCCCCTGTTGTAAACAAGCGAACGGGGTCGGTAGTTGAACCATCTTCAAGGATGGCGGCAGAAGTGGAACCAATTCCAGTAGCATAATGCGGTACATGGTAGGAACCGGCAGATTGATTGAGGTAAGGAATATCTTCTCCATACCAAGCACCATAAGCAAT
>Ga0066849_10001039_pt1 | contig 11291 bp, 12 predicted proteins | sample ETNtaG_9_FD_65492 | JGI IMG/M metagenome (GOLD analysis project Ga0066849, IMG submission 65492) | Marine microbial and viral communities from oxygen minimum zone, Eastern Pacific Ocean - ETNP201406SV69 | ecosystem: Environmental > Aquatic > Marine > Oceanic | place: Pacific Ocean: Eastern... | reverse complement strand
GGTTTTTACCGGAGGCAAGGAAATTTTGTGCTTGGTTTACAAGAGCAGCAATTGCACAGTCCCAAAGACTAATGTCGATAGTTCTAATTTTCCCAGTTCTTTCTTTTTCAAATAAGGCCGCTAAAATAGCATTACCTGCAGTTAAACCAGTGATTACATCAATCCAAGCCACACCAACTTTGGCAGGGCCACTATCGGCTTCACCAGTAATACTCATAATTCCCGATCTTGCTTGTAATGAAAGGTCATATCCTGGTTCATCTCTTCTTGGACCAGTTGCTCCAAATCCCGAAATTGAACATACAATAAGGTGTTCTGGAATTGGCCCAAGAAGTCTTTCAAATGTACCTGGTTTGAAATTTTCAATAACCACGTCTGATTTCATCATCATGGAATATATATTTTCTTTTTCACGTTTTAAATCTGCTTGAATAATATTTTTTCCACGATTACAGCATAAATAGTAAGCAGCAACATTTTCATTATCAAATCCGGTTGTAAATGGTGGACCCCACCTACGAGTATCATCACCCCAAGGGGCTTCTACTTTAGTCACATTAGCACCTAAATCTGCAAGCATTTGTGCAGTATAAGGTCCAGCTAGAATTCTTGATAAATCTAATACATTTATTCCTTCTAGTATTTTGTTCATGAATATCGGAGTAAAGAAGGTATGATAATTATACACATAGGAACCCTAACATTATGTGCTTATTTTTGAAAGATTGTAATATGTCAGAAGCGGTAGCAAGCACTCAAAGTACTGAAAAAATTACTAAAGATATAAGTAAGCCAACATTAAATGGATTTTTAGGATTATTTTTCCATTCATGTTTGGGTGTATTTATTATAATTTTATTTATAGCAATTCCAGATGTAGGGTGGTTATTCAACATCTTAATATTTGGACCAATATGGACTGTTTATTGTAATTCATATATTGTGATACACCCTAATGAGGGAGCAGCAGTACTGTTCTTTGGAAAATATTCAGGCACAGTTAAAACAGAAGGATTCCGGTTTTTCCTTAATCCATTTTATGAAAAACGAAAAATTTCACTTCGTATTAGAAATTTCGAATCATCCCAAATTAAAGTTAACGATGTTAATGCAAATCCAATATTAATTGGGGCTATTGTAGTATGGAGAGTATATGATGTAGCTGAAGCTTTATTTGAAGTAGATTACTTTGAAGAATATGTACAAATTCAAAGTGAGGCAGCACTTAGAGCAATGGCTACAAAATACCCTTATGACATTATAGAAGAGAAAGATAAAGGAGGAATAGCATTATCTAGTCATCAAGAAGTTGTTGCTACAGAGTTACAAGCCTCAGTAGAAGCACGATTAGAGAGAGCAGGAATTGAAGTTTTAGAAGCAAGAATCAGCCATTTAGCGTATTCACAAGAAATAGCTCAGGCAATGCTTAGAAGACAGCAAGCAAGTGCTGTTGTTGCAGCAAGAAGAGAAATTGTAGATGGTGCTGTCGGAATGGTAGAATTAGCATTGGATCAATTAAGTTCTAAAGGGATAATTAATTTAGATGAAGATAAAAAGGCAACAATGGTTAGTAATTTGTTAGTAGTATTATGTTCTGAAACAGATACCACACCTGTTGTGAATACTGGTAGTTTAAATTAAGTTCAGATTTTTGTTTTAAATCCCATTGCTCTAACAGCACACCAACCCATACGTGATTCAAATATTGTAAAGGCACTGCCAAGAAACCCACAACCTACCAATACCCAACCAATAGTTGAAGGAATAATTTCAAAGAATACTATTGTTGCTAGTAAGATGCTACCAATCATAAGTCGAATACCAAGTTTCATTCGCATTGCTTTACCGCGTGCATCGATATTACATTCAAAAACCATATTTTCACCTAAGGTTCTTGTCTTCCAGCATCATACATTTCTTTTAATTCACCAGATTCATACATTTCTAAAACAATATCTGAACCACCGATTAATTCACCATGAACATAAATTTGTGGCATTGTAGGGAAATCTGCCCATTCACAAATCAAAGGAATTGCACGATGATCTGCAAGAACATTAATTGCTGCAAAAGGGATTTGAAATTGATTTAATACTTGAGCGGCTCTGTTCGAAAATCCACATTGAGGTTCTTCAGGGGTTCCTTTCATAAATAGAACTAAATCATGTTCTGCTACTATATTATCTAACCATTCTTTACTCCATAATTCCATTATTGTTCACCATTTTCTTTTTCTTTTCTACGTTCAATTGATCTTGAATGAATACCCTGTCCATCCCCATGAGGATGAAAAACATTTTCAGAGGTTTTTGATCCTTGTTCAGGAGTCAAAGCTTGAATATCAAGAGCATGCACTTGATACGGAATAAATTGTTTAAAATGATTTAGAATAATTCTCTGTCTCGCCAATGGTCTTTTATTTTCAAATGCTTCATCAATAACTCTTAGATGAAAATGATCGCCACCACCAGTTAAATCTGTAACTTTAACAATACTATTAGGAAGGACTTTATGAACTTCATTTTCCATCCATTCAATTGTTGGCATTAATCATGGCAAAGCATCATTAATTTTAATTTATGTGATATAAATCAATTAATTTCTTTAATACATTCGTTCTTTCAAATTTTTGAGGTACCTTCCATGTCTTAGGATTATTTCTCAAAGCATTTTCTACATTATTAGCTAATGTTTGTGGAGCAAAGTCATTAGAAACAGAATTTAAGGGTAACCATTTTGCAGAATCGCCTACTGAAGTAGAAACAACTCTTGTACCACAATATATTGCCTCTTTAGTAACCAAAGGACCACCTTCTCTCTTACTAGTTAGCAATATTAAATCAGCCCAATGGAATTTTTGAAGGGTATTCTTCCTAGACAAATTTCCCAAATTATCTTTTTTAATTTTCCATCCTCTCTCTTCTAATTTTTTAATTGTCATTAAGAATAAAGGATAATTTTTTTCTGGACGAGATGGGTTTGCTGGAAATAACAGATTTATTTTTTTATTAGTAGAATCAAAATCATTAATTTCCCTTTTATCTTCGTCTCTAATATCAATATGACATGGGATGTAATATGTTTTTTCATTCCCTACAAATCTTTTTGCAATACTTTGATGAGTTTCATTAACTACGCAAATACCTGTAATGTTTGGACTAATTTTTTGTATTGAGTAAGCTATTCCATTTTTTTTAATTCCAACATCAAAATCCCAGCCATGTACGGTAATGAAGAATCTCGAATTAAATTTTTTAGAGATGTTATTTCCTATTTGTAATAATGGATGAATGCTATGAAGATGAACAATATCAGGTTTCCAATCTCCTAGCCAGTGGTATATTTTTGGTAATACTCCCTTTGCAAAAGTTTGATTTTTTTTTGGAAAAAGAGTCCCTGGGAAACAAAAATATCTTGGATGGAAAATTGTAATATTTTCCACAGTTCTATTTTTTTTAATATCTTTAAATCCCCGAAAGTTTTTATTTAAATTTGAATAAAATGGAGGAATAAATGGCAATGGATTAACTATTTTTACATCGTAACCGGCTGATTTTAATAATTTTGCTTGTGCTAGAATATAACACCCTCTTGATGTATTTTTTTCTAAAGGAAATACGTTACTAATAATCAATATTTTTTGCATATCATAGCCTCAATTAGCTAATGCATTTTGAATTACATTCAAATTTTCTTGAATGGTTCCCCTTTCGTTAATTAATCCAGAACCAACAACAGAGACATCTACACCCCATTCTTTTACAAGAGAGACATTATGTGCTTTTATTCCTCCATCAATCATTATTTTCACATCTTTACCCCCATTCTCTTTTTGAATATTAATTTTCTTTCTGAGTGTCCTGATTTTATGTTCAACTTCAGGCATAAATGATTGCCCTCCCTTTCCAGGGACCACAGACATTACTAAAACAAGATCAATTTTATCCAAATATGGCAAAACTTCATCCACAGAGGTATTTGGATTAAATACAATTCCGCATTTTTTCCCAGCATTAGAAATATTTTGAATTAAAGAATCCATATTTTCAATTGCTTCGATATGCACAATTATCAAATCTACACCAGCATTTGCAAATTGTTCCCATGTTTGTTCAGCATTTGTAATCATTAAATGGCAGTCTAGAGTAATTTTATTTCCTACTCTATTTCTAATTGATTTAATTACAGCAGGTCCAAACGTTATTGTTTTATTTACTACCCAATTACCATCCATAATATCTAGATGAATCCAATCTATTCCGGCTTCTATTGCTTCATCAACAAGATTTCCGATTTCACAAAAATCTGCAGTTAAAATACTGGGTGCTATAATCATTCGGCTCTATATGGGGGTTAAATGGACCTCTTATAGTGATTAATGAGATTATATATTTAAAATCGGAGCAAATACTCTTAATCGTAGTTGTATAGGAGTTGTTATGGGCAAAGTAGTAGATGCATCAGAGGCAACATTTGACGAAGTAACTGGAACTGGATGGGTCCTTGTTGATTTTTGGGCTCCATGGTGTGGCCCATGTAAGATGGTAGCACCAATCTTAGAACAAATTGCAAGTGAAAGAGACATTTTAATTGCTAAAGTAAATACTGATGAAAATGGAAACCTTCCTGGGCGTTTTGGAGTTAGGGGGATACCAACATTAGTTTTGTTTAATGAAGGTCAAGTTGCAGATCAAAGAACTGGCGCTGCAACCAAACCAAATTTAGATAGTTGGTTAGATGGACACATGGGTTAATTATTAGAACCAAGTTTTTCTTTTCGTTCTTTTTGTTTGGATCCTACTTCACGTAGTAATCTTTCTCTAAGGGCCTCATGTAACCAAAAACCCTCATTTAATTCAATTAATAATCCATGGGAAATTAATTGTTCTGGTGGTTTCCCATTAAACCCGGAAACAGATGCTAATTCTTCCCACGGAATAGGCCTATCTGAATTAGCAAGAATAGCTAATAATTCATATTCAGGTGTGGGTAACACATTAAGAATTTCTTCGTCTAAAAACCTTAACCAATCTCCATGCACAGTTTGCCCATAAATCTCAAGAAGTTCGACAGCTAATGGATGGCCTCCTGTAACAGAATGAATTTCTTCCGCAGAAGGTGAAGATTCTTTTGTAAAATTATTCAACCATGAATTCAATTCTTCAATAGTTAAACCACTTAGTGATAATTCAGTTACAAGTTTGCGCGTATGAACATCTCTTCTGTCATAAAATTCTAATTCTTTCCTTGAAATTAGTAATAATCTTAAATTTGTTTTTTGAGTAATTTGAAGTAGGGCACCAATTAATTTCATAGCAGATTTAGGTAAGTTATGCACATCATCTAATACAAACAATAATTCAATATTTTTAACACTTAAAAATTCTATAAGTCTACGCCTTAACAGGTCAATTTCTAATGGTTGTCTTGGAGAAAGTGGTAATGTTTCAATTAGTTGAAATTGATCATTATTTTCTCTAATTCCAAGTGCATGTAGTAAACTAGTTGCTACACCTAATTCTGTATCCCAAGGTTGGCATGGATACCATATACAGTTGTGATTTGTATTAGATAACCATTCAGCACAGAGTGTTGATTTACCAATTCCAGCAATACCAGTAACAACCATACAAGAAGAGGATGAATTATACCATTCTTCTAATTTCTTTGCTTCATTCTTTCTCCCATGAATTTCCCTAATGGCAGGGGGTCGTGTTTGGTAGGTTGAAAACGCTCCACTCATTAAGAGAGATTTATCATTATTTGAATTAATTTCTTTTTTACGTATTGGGCCGAATCTAATATCTCCATAAGTTAAGACACCTTCATGTAAAGCATGCATTAATATTTGTAATAATGATAATTCAGTTTCCAATTTAAATGATGCTTCATCTGCTAACACTTCTAATAATTCTCCTTTTTTATTTCTAATTAACACTTTTAATTTGCCCAAATCTTTAGATAATTGTTTAGCTAAATGTTCCCCTTTCTCTGTTAACTGCCATGTTTTCTGCCTTCTAGAATCGCCTTTTACAGAACGCATGTGTACTTCTACAATTGAATTTGAAACTAAACTACGCATACTCCGACTTACATTAGGCGCATGAAGCGCGCATGCTTCTGCAATTCCTGGTCTTGTTACAGAAGGAGTTACCAAAAACCTATCTTTTTGATGCTGTTGCTCAAATAAATGTAGCATCAATCTGTCTTCAACAGAAACACTAATTTTTGGCAACTTATCCATCTTTTCACCTTTCATTTTTTACTTTCTCTCTTCTTGCTTTTTCTGCTAACGAATCATCAAACTCTAAAAACTCTAATTTAGAAAATTCTTCAAATGATTGCTTTTTAATTGCAGGGTTATTTTCAAGAAGATGATTAATTGTGATAAATGTAGGAGTAGATCCATCATTCATTGAATATTGATGTCCAGGAAGAACTATCCAATCTTCTGGCAAGTTTCTAAGGCGCATGTGTAAATGCATTTGCGACTCCCACATAGAATACATATTCCCTCCATATAAATCGGTTCTACCACATCTACCAAGAAATAAACAATCCCCAGAAATCACAACTCCATGTCCAATAAACGTAATATGCCCAGGAGTATGACCTGGAGTACAATGTATTTCAAATATTAAATCTCCAACATTTAAATTTACAAATGTTAAAGGAGGATGTGTCCAATGATGAGTGTCCGGGCCTTTCCAACCACGTTCATATTCAAATTGATGAACATGAATTTCAGTATCTGGATTTAATTTTAAAAATTCTTCTACACCTTTTGTATGATCCCAATGACTGTGCGTTAATCCAATTTTAATAGAAGTAATGCCCCTTTCTTTTATTATTTCTGACCAAAAATCACCTGAAAAAGGATCAATTAATAAAGCACTTTTAGTAGAATTACAAATTAATAAATGATTAAGATTATCCCATCCACCCAACTGAGTTTGAAGTACAGTTAGTTCTGGAGATGGACTTAATTCGAGAATATTATCGCGGCTCATTCACTCTCCACCTATCAAGTGTTTTAGGTATCTTTGTTTAGTAGTTTGTTAAAAATATATTTCAAATCAAATAATAGATACGAAATTATTATTTTTTCCGAAGGGTTGATGTTTAGTTCCTACTGGGAAAAAGTATGGAGTCTGGCGATTACCACCCGGTGAATAGTGAGCCTATTTGGCAAAGCAAGTGGGATGAAGCCGGAATTTTTGTTTCCAAAGTAGATAATAATAAACCTAAATTTTATTGTTTAGAAATGTACCCATACCCCTCAGGAAATATGCATATGGGGCATGTACGTAATTATTCAATTGGAGATGCAGTTGCAAGATATAAAAGAGCACAAGGATTTAATGTAATTTATCCGATGGGTTTTGACTCATTTGGAATGCCAGCTGAAAATGCAGCAATTGCAGAAGGAAAGCATCCACGGGAAATCACAGAAAGAAACATGGCCTCAATTACCAAACAGATTAAAAGAATGGGTTTTTCTTATGATTGGAATCGGCAATTAAAAAGCCATGATGAAAATTATTACAAGTGGAATCAATTATTTTTCTTGAAATTTTTAGAAAAAGGATTAGCTTATCGTGATTTCGCACCAGTAAATTGGTGTAATGATTGTTCAACAGTACTTGCAAATGAACAAGTAAAGAACGGACGTTGTTGGAGATGTAGTGCAGAAGTTGAACAAAAAGACATGAGCCAGTGGTTTTTAAAAATCACAGATTATGCTCAGGATTTATTAGATGATTTAGAAATTATAGAATTTCCTGAAAAGGTAAAATTATTACAACAAGATTGGCTTGGAAAATCAGAAGGTGCATTAATAGAGTTTTCAATAGAAAATTCAAATTCTTCAATCGAAGCATTTACAACTAGACCAGATACTATTTTTGGAGTAACTTTTGTGACTCTTGCACCAGAACATCCCCTTTGTGAAGAATTAGTATTAGGAACTGAATATGAAAAAGAATGGAGAGAGTTACGAGAAGAAGTAATAAAAATGTCAGATTTTGACCGGGAAAAAGTTCTAAAAGATAAAAAAGGAGTATTTCTAGGTCGTTATGCTATAAATCCAATTAGTGGTGAAAAAGTACCAATATATGCTGGTAATTTTGTTCTATATGGATATGGAACAGGGGCAGTAATGGCTGTACCTGCACATGATCAACGAGATTTTGAGTTTGCCAAAAGATATGGAATTAAGATTAAACAAGTTTTAGTAAAAAATGAAAATGGCCAAGAGTCTGAAAATCTATCTGGTGCATTCACGGGATTAGGATGGATGATAAATTCAACAGAATCCGAATTTGATGGAAAATTTGGAGAGGATGCAAAAGCAGCAGTAATTAATTCCTTAGAAAAATTAGGAAAAGGAAAAGGGATGATACAATGGAAACTTCGGCCTTGGTTGATAAGTAGGCAAAGATATTGGGGGACGCCAATACCAATCATTCATTGTAAATCATGTGGGGTAGTGCCCGTACCAGAAGAACAATTGCCAGTATTATTGCCAGATGATGTTGAATTTACAGGCCAAGGAAATCCACTTACAACATCAATTAGTTTTACAAATGTTATTTGCCCAAATTGTGGAATCGATGCTAAAAGAGAAACAGATACGATGGATACGTTTGTAGACTCTTCTTGGTATTTTTTAAGATTTACAGATGCACAAAACAAATCTAAAGCGTTTGAAAAAGATGTAGCTAATTATTGGATGAATGTAGATTTTTATTGTGGAGGAATTGAACACGCACAGATGCATTTAATTTATGCACGTTTTTGGACCAAAGCATTACGAGATGTAGGATTGCATGATATTGATGAACCATTTCAAAAATTATTATGTCAAGGAATGGTGAACAAACCCGCACCATTTTGTAAACCTTGCAATGTCACATATAATGTGAGTTTTTATAATTCAGATTGTCCAACTTGTAATCAAAAACTTGGTGAAAGAAGTGCAAAAATGTCCAAAAGTCTTGGAAATACAGTATCTCCAGAAGAGATGATTGGTAAATTTGGTGCAGATACAGTTAGACTGTTCATGCTATTTGCGGCACAACCAGAAGCAGAAATGGAATGGACAGATCAAGGAGTTCATGCAGCATGGCGTCAAATGAATTCATTATACAAAATCCCAGAAACAATCTTACAATGGAATGGAAATCCACAGCCAATTGATGATTGGCTTCTTGCTTGTGCAAAGCAACGTTATTCAGAATGGAAACATTCAATGGAGGGAGTAAATTTACGTGCAGCTGTACAAATTACACACTATGATATGATTGCTGATTTAAATTGGTATCTTAGAAGAGGAGGAAGTAATCCAGAAGTAGGACGTAAATTATTGGAAATATGGACACCGATGTTGCAAATTGCAACACCACATTTATCTGAGGAGTGGTGGCAAATACTTGGGAAAGATAATCTTCTTGCTGGCTATGAAATTAGAGATTCAGACTTCAAATTAAATTCAGATGAACGATTAATTATTTCAGAAGAAGAATATATCAAAGGTTTTCTTGAACAAGCAAGAAATGTTCGTCAAATGGCAATAAAACATATGGATAAAGTACCAACTGAAATAATTATTCAAACATCAGAAACTTGGAAAACTACAATGGCTAAAATAGGATTAGAAGTTCAAGCATCAGGAGAAAAAATAAATTCTGCATTTGCTAAAATACAGAAGCAAGATTTTTGGAAAGATGAAAAAATAAATGTCGAGGCGAGTCAGTTATGGAAAAAGAAAATGGTTGGACAATTATTCAAATGGAAAACTATCCAGAAACAAATGATCTTAACAGATTTAAATGAAAACAAGGTTTTACAAAATGCAGCAGAATTTATTTCAGATGAATTAGAACTACAAATAATTCACGTTTTAAGGGCAGGTGAAGGGGATGAAGAAATTAGCAAATCAAAATTTGCATTTCCCCTTGAACCAGGCGTAGTATTCCGTTAATTATCATTAAAATCATTCGTTTTCAATACTAATTTTTGAAACTTTTTTTATGTAATAAGGAAGATAAAGTAGAACAGTAAAGATTGCAATTAAAGTGAAGATTGTTTGAATTATATTATCTTCACCATTGAGAATTTCAGTTCCAGCATATCCTAAATATACATATCCCAAGGTGCCAGGCAACATAAATAAGAAACTAGACCATACGTATTCACTTAATTTTATTTTTGTTAATCCAAATGAATAATTTAGTAAATTAAATGGGAATAATGGAACTAATCTTGTAAATGCAACAAACTTCCAACCTTCATCTTCAACACCTTTTTTCATTTTTTCTAATTTTTTACCCTTAATCATTTTCTCAATTTTTCCGATAGTAATATATCTTGCACTTAAAAATGCCAAAGTTGCTCCAATTGTTGCTCCAATTATTGAGTAAACGGTGCCATAAATTGGCCCAAATAACACACCCGCAAGTATTGTTAGAATTAAACCCGGAAGAAAAACAATGGTTGCTATTATGTAAATTAAGATAAAAATTAATGGAGCAAGACTCCCATAATCATTTAAAAAAATTGTAATGTTTTCATTGTTAAAATAATTACGATTTATCATTGCAAATATTATTCCAATTAAGATTAATAGAGTAAATATTATTTTATTATAATTTAATTTCATGGGTAACTTCACCAATTTAATATAAATTACAAAACTATCTTTTTAGAATAAAACCTGAAACAACCATGGAGACCCCTAATAGAATCATAAAAATAACACCAAAATAATATGATTTAGGATATTCTTCTTTTGTTCTCCACCCCACATTTTTGACATGTATGCCACCCTTGACCATACAAAAAACTCCATATGCAAAACAGAGGGCACCTACAATAAGGCTAACATATAACTGAATCATTTACCCACCTTAATTTTCATACAATGAATCAATTTGTGTTGCATACCTTTCATTAATTGGTTTACGTTTAATCTTCATTGAAGGTGTTAATGTACCATGTTCTACATCAAAGTCCTCATGAAGAATCTTGAATCTTTTGATTGTTTCAAATTTAGCTAATTCTTTATTCAGACGTGCAATTTCTGCTTCAACGTATGAATTCATACCTTTTGACTCTGCAAGAGCGGGAATGTCTGTAGGCCAATTATTTTCCTTAGCCATACTTACAGCCCCTTCAGGATCTAATGTTACTAGGCCAGTAAGCATTTTTCTTTTATCTCCAATAACAACAAATTGTGAAACACCTTTGATTGATTTCATTACTTTTTCAATGTTAGAAGGAGAAACATTTTT
>Ga0066849_10001038_pt1 | contig 11296 bp, 10 predicted proteins | sample ETNtaG_9_FD_65492 | JGI IMG/M metagenome (GOLD analysis project Ga0066849, IMG submission 65492) | Marine microbial and viral communities from oxygen minimum zone, Eastern Pacific Ocean - ETNP201406SV69 | ecosystem: Environmental > Aquatic > Marine > Oceanic | place: Pacific Ocean: Eastern... | reverse complement strand
ATAGAAACGCAATCCAATGCAGTATTGCTGTCATTTTTGATGGTTGCCGTTTGGTGGGCATTATTTAGCATCCCGCTTGTTCGGAATGTCAAAGAATCCGTTTCTGAGCATAATGAACCTCCATTTCTTCAGGCAATATCGCAATCGTTTAGCGATGTGTATCGGACATTGATTGAAGTCAGAAAGTATAAGAATGTGGGTATTTTTCTCTTGGCGTATTGGTTTTATATGGATGGGATTGACACAATTGTCAGGATGGCCACTGCTTATGGTTCCGACATTGGTTTGGAAACTTCATCCATGATCACTGCATTGATATTGACTCAATTTGTCGGCTTTCCATCCACTCTTATTTTTGGCTACTATGCAGAAAGGATTGGTTTCAAGAAAATACTCAGTATCGGTATTTTAATCTATATCCTGATTTCAGTATTTGCGAGCCGAATCACAACTGCCGCAGAATTTTATATTATGGCCGTTGTCGTTGGTCTGGTCATGGGGGGCATACAGGCAGTCAGTCGCGCCTACTTCAGTAGCATTATTCCTAAGAATAAAGAAGCCCAGTTTTTTGGTTTTTATAACTTGGTGGGTAAATCAGCAGTCGTTGCAGGACCGGCTCTGCTTGCTTGGATATCCATGATTTTTAATACACCGAGAGCGGGCATTTTGGGCTTGCTCATTTTATTTATTCCTGGATTATTGTTGCTATGGATGGTGCCTAATCACGAGAAGTCATAATAATTTAATTTGTTCTTCGATTCTAGATTGATCGGATAACAATCCTTTAAACTTTGCTTTTAGATCATCAACCACCTCGATCGGAGCTTTTTCAACAAAAGCATCGTTGGAAAGTCTGTTTTCAATCGATTCGAGCTCTTTATTGAGTTTAGACAGCTTCTTTTCCAGTCGATTCTTTTCTTCTTCAATATCCACTAAATCTGCCAATGGAATAAACACCTTCATTTCGCCCATCAAGGCAATGGCTGATTTTGGCAATTCATCCGAGCTTTCTTTGTGTGTGATTGATTCAACCGATCCTAGATTACGAATGAATGAGCCAAGTGTCTCAAGTTTCTCATGATCCGAGCTTGAAGCATCTTGAATAATGATTGAAATAGACTGTTTTGGTGGAATATTCATCTCTGACCTGATTTGACGTACCGAGGACACAAAATTCTTAAGCCACTCAGATTTTTCAGCACCAGCTTCATCGGCTGTCCAATCATTGGAAGAGGGGAATGAAGATTTCATAATGCTGCGTTTAGCATTTTCTTCATTCATAGATTTCCAGATTTCTTCAGTGATGAATGGAATCGTGGGATGAAGCATTCTTAGAATGGAATCCAGCATCTGTATAAGGTTGTTTTTTGTGTAATCTTTTTCTGATTGCGATATATCCGGATCATTGATAAGAGTTTTCGCCAATTCAATATACCAATCGCAAAAATCATTCCAGACAAACTCATACATTGCTGTTGCCGCAAGATCAAAACGGTATTGCCCGTATTGCTTTTCCACTTCTTCAATTGTTTGCTCTAACCTTGATCGAATCCATTGATCGATTGCATGACCCTTTGAAACATTTGTATCCAGGAGCTGAAAGTCATTGGTGTTCATTTTTATGAATCGAGAGGCGTTCCATATTTTATTGCAAAAATTCCGATATCCTTCGACTCTGCTTAAATCAAGTCGAATATCTCTTCCCGTTGATGCTTGAATTGCAAAATTGAAACGAAGTGCATCTGTTCCAAAATCAGGAATACCATTTGGAAACTCCTTTTTTGTTTCATTGATTATTCTATTTTCCATTTCCGGCTGCATAAGACCTTGTATTCGCTTCTCAAGGAGGTCATCAAGACTGATGCCGTCAATCAAATCGATTGGATCTAGGATGTTTCCTTTCGATTTGGACATTTTTTGACCATTCTTGTCCTTGATCAAGCCATGAATGTATATTTCTTTAAATGGGATTTCATCCATGAACTTTAGACCCATCATCACCATTCTCGCCACCCAGAAGAAAATAATATCAAAGCCCGTAACCAATACATTGGTTGGGTAAAATGTTTTTAAGTCATACGTTTCATCGGGCCACCCAAGACTAGAGAAGGGCCATAGCGCAGAAGAAAACCATGTATCTAGAACGTCCTCGTCTTGTGTGAGGATTATGGATGCATCGATATTATTTTTCTTCCGTATTTCCGACTCATTCTCACCCACAAAGACATTCCCTTCGACGTCATACCATGCTGGAATCCGATGACCCCACCACAGTTGCCTAGAAATACACCAATCTTGGATATTTTCTAGCCATTCAAAGTAAGTTTTAGACCAATTCTCCGGTACAAACTTTAATTCACCATTTTTCACCACTTCTATGGCAGGCTTTGCAAGCGGTTCCATTTTTAAGAACCATTGATTTGTAATCAGTGGTTCTAGAATCGCTCCGCTTCTGTCACCCCTTGGAACAGTGAGCGAATAATCCTCAATATCTTGGATCAGGCCCAGTGCCTCAAGATCCTCCACTATCTTTCTTCTCGCCTCAAAACGATCAAGGCCTTCATATTTTGAGGGTGACGAGCAGTTAATTTTGGCAGCTTGATCCAAAACACTGATGATTTCGAGACCATGTTTGGTGCCAATCTCAAAGTCATTGAAATCATGAGCAGGTGTAATTTTTAAACACCCCGTCCCAAATTCTCGATCGACATACTCATCGGCAATAATTGGAATCTTTCTTTCTGTCAGGGGAAGAATTATATTTTCACCGATTAGATGTTTGTAGCGATCATCGTTTGGATGAACCGCTACAGCAGTGTCTCCCAGCATCGTCTCCGGCCTTGTTGTTGCCACAACAATATAGCCCTCTTTATCATCCAATGGATATCTCATATGCCATAAGGAGCCCCTCTCCTCTGAGGTGACTACCTCAAGATCTGAAAGAGCGGTTTGTAAAACTGGATCCCAATTGACCAGTCTGTTGCCTCTGTAAATCAATCCTTCTTCAAACAATTGAATGAACACTTTTGTCACACCCTGAATGAGATTCTCATCCATTGTGAACTTTTCTTTTGTCCAGTCTGTTGAGGCGCCTAATCGTTTCATCTGTTTTGTTATGGTGCTCCCAGACTTTTCCTTCCATTTCCAGACTTCTTGTTCAAATGCTTCTCTACCAAGCTTTTGTCTTGATGTACCATTTTTTTCCAATTGTCTTTCCACAACCATTTGTGTCGCAATCCCAGCATGATCTGTGCCCACTTGCCATAGAGTATTCTTGCCTTTCATGCGTTCGTATCGAATGATGATATCCATTATTGTGTCTTGAAAGGCGTGACCCATATGCAAGGTTCCAGTTACATTGGGTGGTGGAATTACAATACAGAAGGGATCACCCGCTTTTGAAGGTGCGAAGTAACCAGAATCTTCCCAAGAAGTATAAATCCTGGATTCTATTTCTTTTGGGTTATATCTTTTGTCCAACTCAATTCACCTTATGAGATTTAATTCTGTAGTTTAAGCCTTTATATGTTTTCCACTTAACTCTTGCTAAGCTTTTTTTTTCTTCTGATGCGGGAACAATCTCATGAATCTTTTTGGGTCCCAGTGCAGGGTCTTCAGCTTGATCGGAAAGATTAATTATCACATCAAGATACATATCAGGCAGTGTTTCGCAGCCGATAGATATTGGTGCATTATCATTTTTATTTTTAAGCATTGAGTGGGGAATAAAACTCTCTTGCCGAAAGGTCCAAAGCTGGCCATCGATGAGTTCTGCCTGCTCTTCATCAGAGGCATGGATATAGATTATTCCAAATCTTTGTTTATAGCCTTTTTCAATCAATCGATAAACATAATTCATTCTTTCTTTTTCATCATCGTTTTCAAAGTGATGAAAAATGACTTCGATATCTTTCATTGATTAAATGATTATGTTTTTGATTCGTTGATCAGGAATTCTGACATCAAGCCCATTGGCCTTCCTGTTGCTCCCTTATTGGCGCCTTCAGCCCAAGCAACACCAGCAATATCAATGTGAGCCCAATCATAATCACCAACAAACTTCTGAAGAAAGCAGCCCGCTGTGATTGTGCCAGCTCCTGATCCACGCGTACTGATATTAGCAACATCAGCAAAATTACTGACTATTTGATTGGCATAATCTTCGGTAAGAGGAAGCCTCCATGTCACATCATCAGTCGACTGACCACATTGGAATAATTGATCGGCCAACTGATCAGAATTACTCATCAATCCTGAGTGATGAGCACCCAATGCAACGACACATGCTCCTGTCAGTGTTGCCATATCAATCATTAATTTAGGCTTATACCTCTGAGCATAAGTAAGTGCGTCAGCTAAAATCAGTCTTCCTTCAGCATCAGTATTCAAGACTTCTATGGTGGTTCCGGACATTGATGTAACAACGTCACCGGGTAATGTTGCTGTACTGCTAGGGACATTTTCACATGCAGGCACGACGAATACCGCATTTATAGGAAGATTAAGCTCTGTGATCATTTGCAATAGACCAATCGTGGTTGATGCTCCACACATATCATATTTCATTTCATCCATTTTATTTGAAGGCTTAAGCGAAATACCCCCAGTATCAAAAGTGATCCCTTTGCCGACTACAACGATTGGTTTTTGACTTTTAGGTCCATTATTGAACTCAGCAACTATCATTTTTGCAGGCTCTGAAGCGCCTGCTGTAACCGATAAAAGCGAATTCATTTTCAGCTTTTTCATTTGGGTTTCATTGAGCACTTTTAATGTTGCAGACTTATTTTTATTCATTATTTTACGAACAACAGACACAAGATAAGTCGGTGTGCAAATATTTGCAGGCAGATCTCCCAGATGTCTCACCAGCTTTGTTGCCTTACCAATAGCATCACCATGTTCTAATCCTGTCTTAAGGTCTTTTATGGCCTTTTTTCCATTTGTTCCAATCTGAATCTTTCTGAGATCAAGCTTTTTAAGATTGCTTTTTTTTGTAGTGGTATATTGGTAGCTTATGGAATGCCATGACTCTGCTAAAACCCTCGATAGTCGATATGCTTTATTTGGATGATCAATTTTTTCAGCTCCATCATGAACCAAACTGACAACACTTTTATGATTGGTTTGGGAGATTTTATTCAATGCTGATGTAATAGCTTTTCGATAATTTTTTTGTGAAAAATCTTCAAATTTTCCACAACCAACTAAAACAATTCTTTTATACGATTTACCCGTTATTGGAATAATTCTTGTTTGACCAATTTTTCCTTGAATGTCCTTATTTTTGATGAAATCATCGATTAATTTTCCATTTGCATTATTGACAAGATTTGCAGCTCCCCTGAGTTTTCCATCATTAAATACAGAAATCATCAAACAATCAGTTTTGATCTCATTGATTATTTTTTTATTCGTAGAAAATTTCATTTTTTAATCCCTCTGATTTATCCGATGACTGTATTTTAGTATCTAGACTATCCAAACTAATTAGTAGACCATAATTGTAGTGTAATGATATGGTCATTAAAACTAATAAATACGGACCTATTGTATTTTTTATAGAGTATTCAATGTGAATAAAATTATTAGTCAATACATATTAAGAGAGATTTTTACAACCTGGCTGGGCGTAACTCTTATATTATTGATTGTGCTGATCACGAATAAGTTTGCCGGTGTGATAAGTGACATTGCTTCTGGCGATATTCTTTCATCATCTTTACTTCCGATTATTGCACTATCATCCATTGAATATTTGGTCATATTACTTCCTTTAAGTACTTTTTTATCTGTAATCATCGTGATTGGTCGTTTCTATAGAGATCATGAAATGACAGCAATACAAGTGGCAGGGAAGGGCACTGGTTTTATATATAGAATATTTTTTTTCCCGCTCATTATTTTAATTGGCTTACTGGCATTTATCTCAATCGTCATATCACCCAATGCAAAAGAGAGCATTTTATTGAATGAAGAGGCAGCAATACGTTCTGTAGGCATCGAGTTTTTTGAACCGGGTAGATTTGTAAATCTAAAAGACGGATCTGTTTTTTATGCTCAAGGTCAATCGGAACAAAATCGATTCATAAAAGTCTTTCTCCAAAAAAAGACGAACAATAGAGTCAGTGTCATTACCTCTGAATATGCTGAAATTCAATCACTGAATAATGATTCAAACCGCCTTGTATTCTTTAATGGGCAGAGGTATGAAGGAGCACCTGGGACAAATGATTTCCGTGTACTTAGATTTAATGAGCACAAGTTACCTCTTTTTTTTGACACAAATGGTGAAAGCGATGAAGGTTTTGAGACCAAAAGTTTTAATGAACTCATTTTAAATGACTCTATCCTCTCGAAATCTGAACTGCAATGGAGGTTATCGCCGCCAATAGCTTTAATTATTCTAGTCCTTTTAGCTGTGCCATTGAGCAAGTCATCACCAAGAGAAGGGCAATATGGTGGATTAGTTATTGGCGTGCTGATCTATCTTGTGTATGTGAACTTACTTGGTGCTGCAAAAGTCTGGTTTGAGCAGGGCGATAGCCCTATGCAACTGGGAATGTGGTGGGTACACGGATGTTTTGCTGCATTCTTGGTCATCTATTTGTTTTCCAAGAGCAGACTTTCAAGGATTGGTCGATGAGTATCATTGATTTATATATTTTTAGAGCAATCCTCAAGGCGACCTTGATTGTTGGTTTCGTATTTGCCTCATTGTCACTCTTTGTTGATTTTGTCAGCCAGAGTGATGACATCGGCCTTGGTTCGTATGGTGCTTATGAGGCAATTCAATATTCTCTAATGAAGTTACCAAGCTCATTGATGAAATTCATTCCAATCATTGTATTGATCGGATCACTGGTTGCTCTTGGTAATCTTGGAAAAAACAGTGAGCTTATTGTGCTTATGTCATCTGGATTTTCATTCTTTAGACTCTCTCTATCTGTCTTTTTCTCAGGCATCTTATTGGCAATCATTTTCGGTGGATCTGGGGAATACATTTCATCACCACTGGAAAGATATGCAGATCAATTCAGGACAAAAAATAAATTCGATATCGAAACACTTGGTGATACTGGAGGATTTTGGGTAATTGATGAGCAAAAAATCATAAACATCAATTTCGTAACAGAAAACAATAGTTTTGGAGAGGTTACAATATTTGAGATCGACGAAGATTTTGCAATCCAGAAAATTTCTTTAGCATCGTCTGCTGGTATTGATGATTATAATCAATGGATACTCAGCAATCTTTCAGAAACTCTTTTTTCAGAAAGTGGAGTCAGATCTAATTTCTCAAGGTATCAGATAGAGAAAACCAAATTGGATCGTGACCTCGTTAGTTTGAGTGTCACAGATTCCGATGAATTAAATATTATTGAGCTCTCTAGATTCATTGATTACCTAGATGACAATCAACTTGATACCAAAGCCTATATTACTGTATACCATAATCGGCTGGCATCGTTTTTGATTATACCGATACTTACACTGTTAGCATTGCAGATGTCTGTTGGCTCCCAGAGAAAGAGAGGATCGGGTTTTAGAGTTTTAATTGGGATGATCATAGGTTTATCCTATTTTATTAGTCAAAATGCAATCCTAGAGTCTGCACAGATTTTTGATGTCAACCCTGAAATTATTGGTTATACCCCACTTCTGTTTGTTACGCTTGTGACCATGATTTTTTTCAGTATAAGAAGGACTCCATGAAGCTTAAGCGGTTACCGTCTATTATAATCTTCACTCAGGTACTGGGATGCGGAGTATATGAGGCACAACAGAAGGATTCCATCGAAGTGCATAACCAAGGTATTGAGAGTAGAGTCAATGCTCTCGAAGAGGAGGTCAATCAGCTGAGAGAAGAATTAAGTCAAATGACCATAGAGAACATTGAAAATGAATCGCTGATTACAAATAAAGAATCAGAAACAAAAGTGAAACTAAGTTACTCAGAGAATGCAAAAGAAGATTTTGAATCGTCCTTTGAATTACTAAGAAAAGGCGATTATGTTTCTGCTGAAGTCGCATTAAGGGATTACATAGAATTATTTCCTCAAGCGACTTATACTGATGATGCAAAATTTTGGCTTGCAGAATCACTTTATGCTCAGGCTAAATTTAGTGAAGCTTTAGTAATATTTAATCAGATCATTGATGAGTATCCAGATTCAGAAAAGATGATGGAGTCAATCCTCAAGTCTGGTTTTTCTCATCAAGAACTGGGCGATATGACAACAGCTAAAGCCATATTTCAAAGAGTTATCAGGGAATATCCTAATTCTTCTGCATCCAGTCTTGCAAAAGAAAGATTAAGTAAAATTAGGCAGTAAAACTGCTGTCAAAATTAAAAAGAATCTCTGTTTTATTTTTACCACCTAGGTTATCATTCACGTGCATTTTTTGAATTGCCTTGGGCCGTTAGCTCAGTTGGTAGAGCAGCTGGCTTTTAACCAGTTGGTCGTAGGTTCAAATCCTACACGGCCCACCACTAAACTATGAAAAAAAAGATAAGAAAGTACTGGATTGTGTCTTCAAGCTTATCCCTTGTTTTTTTTCTATTACTTTTGATAATTTTATACCTCACTCTGTAAGGAAGAACATTGAGCAAAAGCACCATTCAACTTACTGATCATCTCTATCAATACTTACTCAATGTTTCGCTGAGAGAGCATGAGGTTTTGAAGGAACTCAGGGATGAGACATTAAACCTTTCGGGATCACAAATGCAAATATCTCCCGATCAAGGTCAGTTTATGGCATTCATGGTTAGGGCAATTGGTGCAAAAAATATCCTTGAAGTTGGCACATATACGGGATACAGCGCACTGGTTTGTGCTTTGGCGATGAATAATGGTCGTCTTATCACCTTAGATTGTGATCCAGTCATTACAAAGGTTGCTGAAAAATATTGGAAATTAGCAAAAGTAGATCACATGATCGAGCTTATGCTTGATTCTGCCATGGATTCACTTAATCAATTGTGTTCAATCGAGGACAATTTAGAATCTTTTGATATGATTTTTATTGATGCTGACAAAAGAAATTATCATGCTTATTATGAGCTCTGCCTTCGGCTTTTGAGTAAAGATGGGATCATTTTATTTGATAATGTTTTGTGGAGTGGGGATGTGGCTGATTTAGATAATAATGAGGGAAACACAATTGCCATAAGAGAGCTGAATCAATTATTACATACTGACCAACGTATAAACATAACTATGATTCCAGTTGGCGATGGAATCACGATGGTGCAAAAGAAGTAACCAATGGATGAATCATTAAATGTCTTCGATGAGCCCTTGAGTGATTGCAGTCTTAATCCTTTAACTGGTTTTTTCAGAAACGGTTGTTGCGATACGTCCGATCAAGATGCTGGCAGTCATACCGTTTGCAGCATTATGACCGCTGAATTTTTGGCTTTCAGTGCATCTGTGGGCAATGATCTATCCACACCTATGCTTGAAGCCGGTTTCGAAGGGCTTAACGAGGGAGATCAATGGTGTCTTTGTGCGCCAAGATGGCAGCAAGCTTTTGAGGCAAATGCTGCACCTAAAGTATTACTCTCATCAACACATAAAGGTGCTCTCGAATTCTGTCGGTTGGAAGATCTAAAAAAATTTGCAGTTGATCTTAATTGAGAAAAATAGTTAATTGTAATGAGAAGAACTACTTATTTTCCATATATGAACACAGAAACATCAAATAATGATCCAAATAGGTTTATTTGGTACGGCATATTCGTAATCATCACGGTTGTTTCTGCTTTACCACTTTTTGGTGCAAGATTGAGCAATTTAGGTATCAATTATCTATTGCTTTTATTTATCCATGAGTTTGCAGCTTTTCTTTTCTTTGGCCATACTTTCTTCTCAAATATATGGGCAATGCAAATTCGATTCAATCAGTCGAAAGAAGCTGGAATATGGGCAAGGGGGTTCTTGAGAAAGCTTGCCATGAGTGTCACTCTGACCACATCGATCATTATCCCTATCTCTGGTTTAATGTTGATTGAATCTTGGGGAGGTCTGCATGGTGCTCCTTGGGCATGGAATGCTTATTTGGCTTTTTGGCTGATGGCAGCAATCAGTATTACACCTGACATGATTCGCTATGGTCGGAATAGAAATTCAGATGACCCAAAGCATGGCATGGTTAGCGGCGCAATCCGAGGAAATCTTGCGCTTATTCTCACTGTTTACATCATTTGCTGTATGGTGTTGAAGATTTCATGGATCACACCCTTTGCAAAACTGACATTCTTTATTAGCTAGAAATCAAATATCATTCATTGCATCACTATTTGCTGTTGCCTCAGCAAGTCCATCCTTTATATTTTTTTGCTGTGAAATTGGTTCATATTTAGGACCAACTTTTGGATCAATGAATTGTTCATGCGGCTCAACGATATGGTGGCCATCAATTGCACAAAATCTAGTAATCGAATAGCGTTCCCATTTTGTGGGTGGAACCCTATGCGGTGTTGCTTTAATCAATCCATTGGAGATGACTTCGGTCATATCACCGATCATGAGTATTATTTCGTAACGACTCGAATCAACATATGTCCATTCACCGTCAGGATTCTTAAGCTCTGAGCCTTTTTCTGATTGCGTGAGCAGAGTAAAAATTTCATAGTCTGTATGTGCACTGATGCCAAAGAGATTTTCGTCAGGATCTTCTTTGATCTCTGGATAAAAGATAAGCCTCATAGTAGACGGTGATTTTTTGGTCATCCGTGATGTGATGAAGCCTTTCTCGAGATCAAGGATTTCTTCGATGCTCGATCCTATGACTTTTTCCAGTTTTGAACAAGCCAAGAAATAATCGTAAATAGTCTCTTGGAAATCTGGCATTTCTGGAGGCCATAGATTGGGACCAAAGTTTCCATATTCTTTGTCTATTTCTTTAACTTCATAACACATATCAAAGGCAGAGCATGTGGCTTTAGTGCCTGCTGAATATGCCGGCTCTTCTCCAGAAGGCGACCAACCCCTTCCTGATTCTGCAAACCTGTAATGTGCCGCTTGTTTTCTATCATCAGAATCATCCATACCATGAAAAAGCTTCGACTGATCATATGCTTTATCAATCAATTCTTTTGATATGGCGTGATTCACTAAGAGACAGAAGCTATCTTTGACCAATGCATTTTTGAATTTTTCTAGCTCGGTTTTTTGGTCAATTGGATTTGAGGAGTTACTAATTTTTTTTACGTCAATTTTTTGCATTTGCTTATTAGAAATAGTCGATTGTGAATATTATATCTGATGATCTTATTATAAAATGATTT
>Ga0066849_10001022_pt1 | contig 11411 bp, 12 predicted proteins | sample ETNtaG_9_FD_65492 | JGI IMG/M metagenome (GOLD analysis project Ga0066849, IMG submission 65492) | Marine microbial and viral communities from oxygen minimum zone, Eastern Pacific Ocean - ETNP201406SV69 | ecosystem: Environmental > Aquatic > Marine > Oceanic | place: Pacific Ocean: Eastern... | reverse complement strand
TTTAAATGATATACAAATTTCTCATCGTCATTGATTTCTGGCAGGTCTACATGAAAAAAAAATTGCTCAGCATGAACGCCCGTATCTGTTCTACCACAACCTACAATTGAGCAATTGCTTAATTCCTTAACGATTGAATTCAAAGCGTCCTGAATTTTCTCTTGAATTGTTATTGCATTATTTTGAATTTGCCAACCGTGGTAATTTGTACCATTAAAAGATATTTCAATTAGATATCTTTTCACTCCTCTAGTTTTAGGAAGTTTCTTACGTGACTTATGGCAACTTCATAAGTTTCCTCAATATTCATTGCTGAATTATCTATCACAATAGAATCTTCTGGCTTTTTCAAAGGGCTAACTGCTCTACTTTGGTCCTGTAAATCTCTAGAATTTAAATTTTCTATTACCTGTTCAATTGTTATTTCTTCATTTTTTTTCTGAAATTCTATCCATCTTCTTTTTGCTCTTTTTTCTACAGACGCAGTTATCCAAAATTTCAAAGGAGCATTTGGAAATACTACGGTACCTATATCTCTACCATCCATAACAACATTACAATTCTCTGCATAAGCCTGTTGTAAGAGCACCATTTTTTCCCTAATCTCTCTCTCTTTACTAATCTCACTTACAAAATTTGAAATACGAAGTGTTCTAATTTCATCTTCCACAACATCCTCATTTAATCTAACCCAACTTTTTCCATTTTGATCAGGCATTGTAAAATCGATCTTTATCTTATTCAGATGGTTAACAAAATCCGAATTCAAAGTGCCATTGGCTTCTATCAAATTACTTCGTAAAAAAAACAAAGTCACAGCCCTATACATGGCTCCCGAATCTATATATAGATAATTCATTTTTCTTGCCAACAACTTAGCCAAAGTACTTTTACCACACCCGGAATGACCATCCAATGTTATTATTATTTTATTCATAAGCAAAAAAAAAGGCTGCCTAGACAGACAGCCTTAAAATTAATAAAATCAAAGATTATATTTCTTCAACTTCAATCATTTCAAACGGAAGATCGATAATTGCTTCATAATCCTCCCCTGCTTCTAACATATCCTCATCGTCCTCTTCGTAATACCATTTTACTGAAACCTCAGTCCCTGCTAATGATTCTAATTTCTTAAAAACATCTAAAATACATTTTGATGAACTAGTATTAAAATACTCCAACTGCACACTCAAAACCGTTGTACTATTAACAGATTGTCCATAAGCATCAATCCACTCAACAATTGGCTTGTAGAACTCTATTGAATTCTCAGGGATTGACCTTCCTTTTAATAGTAATTCACCGTTTGAGTTAAACTCTACAACTGGAGTTTTTGCTGATCCCTCTAATTTTAAATCGTCCATGATTTTACTTTTTTAATATTTTAACTGTTAATGTAAAGAAAGAAAAACTTTCGTTAATCTCTCTTATGTTATATTGAAGTTTTTCTCCAGATTTTCTTGCTATATCAATTAAACCTAAACCTCCGCCTCCTTTGACACTCATTGTGCCATTGTTAAGTGTTTCTTTATAAAATTCCTTTAATTCATCTCTATTCAAAGAGTTAATATGATCTATTTTACTAGATATATCTTTTATGTTATTGTGATAAATAAAATTACCAGTAACAATGTTATAAAATTCCTCAGTCCGACTAATACTAAAAATTGCCGATTTTTTCTCAGACAATTCCTCAGGTGACCCCACTACTTCAAAATCATCAATATGATGATATAAATTTTGCAGACATTCAACAAGTACATTAAATACTTTTCTTCTAGTCTTAGGAGAATCATTTAAATCCTCCATTTTTGATTCCATTATCTGAAAAACAGATGTTAAGAGTTCGGATGTAATGGATCCTTTAAAGGCTAACAAAACCTTGTCTCGCTCCATTAAATTATAAAGATCAAAAGTATCTATAACCATAACTAGTTGACAAATATAATAAATACTTAAATGCTAATACACATAAAAACCAATATATCAAAAGAATTAAAATATTAGTTTTGTCAACTGAAATATACAACTACATCATGTCCACTGAAAATGAATGGTTTAAATATTGGTTTGACTCAAAATATTACCATATTCTGTACAAGAATAGGAGTCAAAATGAAGCCAATTATTTTATTGAAAATAGTATTTCTAAATTAAACCTTGATCTGGACCAAAACATTCTTGACCTAGGATGCGGAAAAGGAAGACATGCATACAAATTAAGCCAACACTTCAAACATGTTACAGGCTTAGACCTGTCCCCTGAAAGCATTAAGAGCGCTAAAGAATTAAAAAAAGAAAATCTTGAATTTCATGTGATGGACATGAGAAGTTTTAAGTTTTCAAAACCTTTCAATTACATTTTCAACCTATTCACAAGCTTCGGTTATTTTGAAGATATTAATCAAAACTTAGATGTACTAAATTGTTGTCATAATCACTTGAAGGACAATGGACACATATTAATTGACTTCTTAAACCCAAGTTTAATTAAAAAGAAAATTATAGTTAACGAGACAAAAGAAATAAATAATATTGTTTTCAACTTAAATAAATCGATTGTCAACGACCACATTGTTAAAGACATTGAAATCATAGATCAAGAGAAACAAATGCATTTCCAAGAAAAAGTACAACTTTTTGAAAAAGAAAACTTTATTGACCTGTTCGATAAATCAGGATTTGAATTAATTTCGACCTTTGGAGATTATCATTTAAATGAATATACCAATGATAGCGAAAGATTAATTTTGTGGGCAAAAAAAATTAAGGTATGATGTTGACAGTTTTATTTTTTGGAGTCCTTTTAACAGGTTTAATCACCGAACTTTTAAAAAACAAACTAGAGAAATTTAGTCACTTTTTAATTTCTTTTAGTGTTTCTATAGTTCTTGCTTTGATATGTGTTCATATTCTTCCTGAATTATTTTCCAACGAAAACCCCACAATTGGATATTACGTTTTAGCCGGTTTTGTTATTCAAATTTTATTGGAACTTCTCTCCAAAGGAATTGAACACGGACACGTTCATTTTCATGGAAAAATATCTACCAAACAACTTTTCATAATATTCATAGGTCTATCTATTCATTCCTTCATTGAAGGAATTCCTATTAACACCATTGAAGAAGCTCATCATGCACACCACCACCATCATGTAATGGAATACCAATTCAGTTGGATATACTTATCCATGATTCTTATACACAAACTACCTATTGCGGCTGTTCTGATAATTTTCCTCAATAGCATGGATGTGAAAAATCTGAAAAAATATACCCTTCTATTGATTTTCGCTTGTACTAGCCCCTTTGGAGCATTATTTGGGGAACAATTAATTTACTTCTCATTTTTCAATGACTGGGCGATGAAATTTTTAGCTTTATCAACCGGAATGTTACTACACATTACAACTCTATTAATTTTTGAAGATCACCATCAATCCAATAAAAAAATTAAAAACATCCTCACTATTTCTTTAGGGATTTTAGTAGGCTTATTACTATTTAGCTTTTAGCTCTTTACAAAAAAAGAATACCTCGTTCTTAAACCATTTTCACCTGTATAATATAAATTCCAGGATTTAGGTCGCTAATATCAAAACACTTACAATTTGAGCATAATTAACCCCAATGTTTTGACATATGATAAAAATTAAAAGTAGTGTGAATTTATTAAATTCCTCGTGAAACTATTAGTACATTTGTACTATAAAATCACTAATTTCGAAGTTCTTGAAAAATTTATTTTATCTCTTTTCGGTTTTGTTTATTTTTCTTCACTTAAATGGGCTGGCACAAAAAGGAGGAGAATTCATTCAATTTAGTGGTGTAGTTGTATCTCAAGATAGCTTAAAACCCATACCCTATTGCAGTATAATCGACAAGGTTACTAAAAGAGGAACTACTTCAGACTATTTTGGGTATTTTTCATTTGTAGCCAACAAGGGAGACACTATACAATTTAGTAGTATTGGTTATAAAAAGACATTATTCACTATTCCAGATACACTAACTACAAACAAGTATTCATTAATACAAATAATGTTTGAGGACACTATTTTACTTAAAACTGCCGTTATATATCCATGGCCATCAAAAGAACAATTTGCCAAAGCATTTGTAGAGACCAAAATACCTAACGATGATTATCAAAGAGCTATGAGTAATCTATCTAGAGCACAATTAAATGAACGCATGCAATTTACACCGATGGATGGTGCTTTAAATTTTAAATGGGAACAGCAACAAATCCAAAGCAAACTATATTATGCTGGTCAATACCCGCCTAATAATCTATTAAACCCAATTGCATGGGCCAAATTTATTGAAGCATGGAAAAGAGGAGATTTTAAATCTAAGTAATGTCTTACAGAAGTATATATCTAGCAATATTTATTTCAATAGTTTTTATTTCGAAAAATTACGGCCAAGATTTTATTTCAATTCATGGTAAACTGTATGATAATAACCGTAACCCCATAGTTAATGCCAACATTACTGCTCCATCTGTAAACAAAGGAACTGTTAGTGACGAAAAAGGGGAATTCAAGCTATCAATCCCTAAAAAAGACAAAATACAGCTAGAAATAAGTCACGTCAATTTCAAAAAAGTTAGCAAAAAATTTAACCTTACTAATGACCCACTTGTGATTAGTATAAAAATGAAAAGTAAGGTGCTAAAAACCTTTGAAGTGGAATATGTTGACCCAGGCAGTTCTCCTACAGAGCTTTTGCCTACAATAGATGCAGCAAACTTAGCACTTCCTAGCTCTAACATTGAAGGATTACTATCCTCTATTGGTTATGGCGTAAGACAAAACAACGAGCTATCCTCTGGTTTTAGCGTTAGAGGAGGGAATTTCGATGAAAATTTAATATACGTCAACGGCATTGAAGTATATCGGCCTTTTTTAGCAAGATCAGGACAGCAAGAAGGTTTAAGCTTTATTAATCCAACTATGGTTGACAACATTCTGTTTTCAGCCGGGGGATTTGATGCTATGTATGGGGACAAACTATCAAGCGTATTGGACATATCCTATAGAGAACCTAAAAAATTTGAAGCAAATTTAACAAGTAGCTTACTAGGAACTCAATTACAGTTTGGTGATAGACCAAGTGCTATTTTCAATTATAACATCGGGTTTAGGTACAGAACAAATGCCTATTTGTTAGGTGCACTAGACACAAAAGGAGAATACCAACCAAGATTTACGGATCTACAAGCACTATTTAATATAAACTTAAGTGAAAATCTAAAACTGACACTTTTCGGCACTGGAGCCAACAACTTATTCTCTGTGCAACCAGAAAATAGAGAAACAAATTTTGGAAGTATTAACGAAGCATTACGATTTACCGTTTATTATGAAGGTCAAGAAAATACACAGTTTAAAACATTCATGGGAGCAATTGCACTAACTCATCGTCCTAATGATCACTTAACATTACAATATTTTAGCTCTACTTTCAATACGGACGAAACGGAGTATTTTGACCTTTTGGGTGAATATCGTCTGGATGAATTAGAAAGAGATTTAGGAAGCCAAGAGTACGGAGAAGTTGCTTATAACAGAGGAGTCGGAGCATTTTTAAACCATGCAAGAAACCAACTCAATGCAAATGTTTACAACGTCTATCATAAAGGTGTTTTATCTAAAGAAAACCATAGATTTTGTTGGGGCGTTAAGGCACAGCAAGAACACGTTACAAACTATATAAAAGAATGGAATTACCTTGATTCCTCCAGGTTTAACTCTCCAAAACCAATGGACAGTATTGGATATACTAACCCAAATAATATCCCTTACCAAACACTTACACTAAGTAAATTGATAACAGCCAATAACAGCATTGCTTCTTCTAGGCTAACTGGATATATACAACATAGGATTAGCTTTCAAAAAACCAAAGCAATTAATGTAGAAAATGTCCAAGATTCAACTTCTAAAAAAGACACCAGTTTTACTGCTCAAGATTATTTTACAGCTACTATAGGAGTTCGTTCAAACTACTGGACCTATAATAATCAAACGGTTATCTCTCCCAGATTAAATATAAAATGGAGACCAGCTATTTTTCACTACTATGGCGATAAATTAGAACGAAAAAGCTTAACTCTTAAAGCTGCATTTGGCTATTACTATCAACCTCCTTTCTACAGAGCTGCAAGAAATTTAAATGGCGATTTAAATCCTACGATAAGGGCACAGCAGTCCATACATTTTGTTGTAGGTGGCGATTTAATTTTCAATATGTGGGACAGGAAATTCAAAGCAGGGACCGAATGCTATTATAAAATTCTAAATGACATTATACCCTACGAAATTGAAAATGTTAGGGTTAATTATTACGGAGAAAATAATGCCAAAGGATACGCTAGAGGGATAGACCTAAAAATAAATGGTGAATTTGTAAAGGGTATTCAATCGTATGCCTCATTAAGCTGGCTCCAAACCCAAGAAGATATTGTTGATGATTACTATTACAATTATTTTAACGCCCAGGGAGAGAAGATAATTCCTGGCTATACTCTAGATCAAACAGTAATTGACAGCACATTAATCCAACCTGGTTATATACCTAGACCAACGGACCAAAGGGTTTCTTTTGCAATGTTTTTTCAAGATCAAATGCCAGATGATTGGGATACAGAAAATATAAAATGGAGTACTATGAAAGTAAATCTAAATGCTTTGTTTGGAACAAGACTTCCCTATGGTCCTCCAGGTGCAACAAGGTATTCGGATACACTTAGAACTTCTCTATATAAAAGAATTGACATAGGATTCTCCAAAGATCTCATTAATAAAAGCACAAATAAATCAAGTTATTCCAAAAATTCAATTGTTCACAAAATTGAGTCTCTGTGGATAGCATTTGAAGTTTTTAATCTTCTGGATATTTCAAACACAACTAACTATACTTGGATCAACGATGTGTCTGGCAGAAAATATTCCATTCCAAGTTTTTTAACTTCAAGAAGATTAAATCTTAAATTAGTAGCCAGATTTTGATGAAAATAATATTTGTAAAATGGCGAAATCAAGCTCTCTTATATTAAACAACGACACTGTTCAGAAAAAATTATCTCGTATTACTCACCAGATTATTGAAGAGAACTATAAAGAAAAAGAAATAGTACTTATTGGAATTAGTGAAAATGGATTTCTTTTAGCAGAAAAGATATGTGCTATATTAAAAAAACTTAGGCCTGAAATTGACATTCAATTAATTGAGTTATTGATCAATAAGAAAAACCCTTTAAAAGACTCCATTCAGATAAAACCTGAAATTTCCTTTAAGGATAAAAAAATAATTTTAATTGACGATGTCCTTAACTCTGGTAAAACACTTATGCATGCAGCAAGTTATATCATTAGTAAGAACATTGCCAAAATGAATACAATTGTTCTGGTAGACAGAAGACATCGATCATTTCCAATTAAAGCAGATTGGGTAGGCCTAACCTTATCCACCACCATCCAAGAGCACATAAGTGTTCTTATCAAGAATAATGAAATATCAGTCTATTTAGAATAGGTTAAGAAAAGTCAACTTTACCACTCCCCAAATTGTAATAAGCAGAATCTATTGTTAGATCTTCTCTTTCAACCGCACCTCTCAGAATATCACTTTTTGCAATTAATGCCTTAGCATTTAGATCTGCATTTAATTTAACAACTTCTGCTAAATCTTTACCAGCTCCCTTTTCAACAGCTTCCTTAATATGATCACAAAGGTGATTTAAATTTGGTCCATTATCTCCACCATTAACTGCTGCAGTTACAGCACCACAACTTTCATGTCCCAAGACTAATATCATTTTACACTTTAGGTGTGCAACGGCATACTCTATACTTGCAATTGAACTTGTATTAGCAATATTTCCAGCAACTCTAACTACAAATAACTCTCCAATATTACAGTCAAAAATCATCTCAGGAACAACTCTTGAATCTGCACAACTTAATACAATGGCAAAAGGCTGTTGACCGTCAGTTAAAGATGATCTTAAAGACACATCGCTATTTAAAACTTCTTTATCATTTACATATTTCTCATTGCCAGAAAGCAATCTGTTTTTAATTTCTTCTATAGTCATAATTTTAATTTTCGTTTAAAAACTTTATGGTATCTACTCCATCCGCATAATCCCATAAGTTAGGTTTTTGAGCAGATCCAAATGGAATGCCCCCTACACCTACTCTACACTGTATAGCAGAAGAGTTCAATTTAATTTTACTATCTAAATTATCTAAATCTTTGTAAAATTCATAATTCACGACACTAACAGGTGTAAAAAGATCTTCATTTTCTTTCAGAATTAAAAATCCATTATCTAAAAATTTTATAGTTTGTAATAAATAAATTGAACGATTATAATCGTAATTATTCATGTATTTATTATGATTAACCACATTTTTGTATTTGAATACTGATTTAAACAACTTGTCAAGGTCATAGCCCTCAGGTAAATACAATTTAGTTACCGACCTACAGCCTAAACCATAATATTGGAAAATATCATCTGCCAATTTTTCGAGTTCTGTTTTAGTTGTAGAATGATCCAAAACTGCAATTGAAGTTCTATTATTTCTAAAAATATGAGGCAAACCCCCAAAATAATAATCAAAATAACGATTTGAATTACTACTTCCTGTAGCAATTACTAAATCATAATTTTCAGGTTTTGATTTTAAAAAATGAACTCTATCTTTTATTTCAGGATAAAATAATTGCAATAAAGAAACTATTGCAGGAATTAATATGTCGTCATCACTTGAAAGTTTAACCTTAACAGAATAACCAGATATAAAGCAACATAAAATATCATGCCAACCTACCATTGGCAAATTTCCTGCACATATGATTAAAACAGTTTTATGATTTGTTGAGTTTAGACTACTATAGCTACCTAGCCATTTATTAAGATTTTCTTCCGAAAAATTATCACACCAAGCTTTTAAAGAACTTCTAATCATTTCATCACTAAACCAAGGGTTAACAACTGAAGCCTTTTTAACTGCCAATTTAAATGTCAAAAACTCTTGCTCTCCTATGCCACATTCATAGCCAGGCCAATTATTATTTTCAATAAATAAATCAAGCGCCTTCCCCAACTGAATTAAAGCACTTTTTTGTTCTAATAGATTATTTAAATTCATTATCCATGTTATATTTGCACAAAAATAAAAACCATTCTTAAATGGCCATTATAATAACGGATGAATGTATAAATTGTGGTGCTTGCGAACCAGAATGTCCAAATACTGCTATTTATGAAGGTGGTGCAGATTGGAAATTTGCTGAAGGAACATCTTTAAAGGGAACCTACACTGGGAAAAATTCTAATATTACCATAGATGCAGATCAATTAAATGAGCCAATTGATATGGACATCTATTATATTGTTCCCGATAAATGCACAGAATGTACAGGATTCCATGACGAACCTCAATGTGCTGCCGTTTGTCCGGTTGATTGTTGTGTTCCAGACGACAAATGGGTAGAAGATAAAGTATCTTTATTGGCAAAAAAAGATAGTCTTCATTTATTGTAAATTTACTGGCTCACTTTTTGATTACAACATTTCTATGAAGTTAGTAGTAAATATCCTTCTAATAATAAGTTATCTATCTTTCAACGCACAATCCCTTACAGAAATTGAGAACAAATTAATTCATCAACTTGAATTAGTTCATTATGAAAAAGATAAAAAGAAAGCTCTATCTATTAATGAAAATTTCAAAGACCTACTAGAGAAGTCTCTGAAAAATGAGGAACTTTTCAATTATAATTTTGATAGCTTGTCAAAATTCATGAGCACGGTTAAATCTCCAGATGACTACTTTAGGTTATTTAATTGGAATATTGAACTTGACAATCAAAAACAACACTACGATTGTTGGATTGTCTTTAACGACAACACTATTATTAAACTAAAAGATAACGAAAGAAATATTCCAAATTTAGAATTTACTTCCTTAAATAACAACAATTGGTTTGGTGCTTTATATTTTGACATTATTCCCGTTAATAAAAAAAATAAAACCATTTACACTTTACTGGGATGGGATGGTAATGACATGTTTTCCAATAAGAAAGTGATTGAAAGCATGACCTTTAATAAAAAAAATAAAATACAATTTGGAAGCAGCATCTTTAAATATCCCGATGGAAAAACTAAAAAAAGAGTGATTTTCCAGTACAACAAAAAATCATACATGTCGTTAAAGCATAAAAAGATCAGAAAAGAAAACTATATTGTATTTGATCATTTGACCCCAACATCTCCTCACTTAAAAGATTTTCCCGATTGGTATGTGACCGACCTTAGCTTTGATGCATTTAAATGGGATGAAAACAAATGGATATACATCAATGACTTTGATGCTAAATCATTGAAAATACTTAGAAAACCCTTTAATGATCCAACGAAAAATTAAATCACCTAATTAAAGTGACATTTCCAAAGTAGCTATATGAATTTGTGGAGAATTCATCATCCACTTTAATTTTCCAAACATAAACTCCCATTGGACATAAAACACCATCAAAATCACCATTCCAACCGTAACTTAAATCATCACTTTCAAAGATTAGTTCTCCAGATCTATTAAATATCTGCATTAGATAAGATCCAACTTCCGCCCCATAAATTACAGGCTTAAATTCATCGTTGACCATGTCTTTCTCAGCAGGTGTAAATCCAGTTGGCGTATAAATGAAAAATTGATCGTTTACCTTTACTACTCCACAAACCGTTGAGTCACATCCATAATCACTAGTAGCTGTTAAACAAACAGGATATTCTCCTGCTTGAAAATTTGGGAACGTATAATCAATGTCTTCAGAATTAAAAGTAACAATCGTTCCGTTTACATCAATCTCCCAATTATAACTAGATGCACTTATTGAATTATTATAAAATTCGAAAAATGTATTTAACAATGTTGCAGAATCTGGCTCCCAATGAAATTCAGGAGTAGGTATTTCATAGGAACAGATATATTGCTGACGATCTACAGTTGTACTGCAACCTTCAGGAGAAGTAATAGTTAACTGCACATCAAAACACCCAGTATCTACATAAACATGGTTAACGGAAGAGTCAATAGTAGAAAATGAGCCATCTCCAAAATCCCATTCGTAAGTACTACCTGCAGGTGAAACAACACTATTAAAAGTAGTATTAAGTGGCTTACAAGAAGCTAGAACATCTGCAGAAAACTGAACATTGGGGTATGGATTAACAACTACATTAACATCCATGATAGCAGCAGGAGTTTCACAATTGTCTGTCGCTGTTACTGAATAAATCCCAGACGTAGTTGGCAATATAATTATGGAAGAATCAATAGAAGAGCTATTGGTCCATGCATAATTATACGGTCCACCATTTCC
>Ga0066849_10001019_pt1 | contig 11428 bp, 8 predicted proteins | sample ETNtaG_9_FD_65492 | JGI IMG/M metagenome (GOLD analysis project Ga0066849, IMG submission 65492) | Marine microbial and viral communities from oxygen minimum zone, Eastern Pacific Ocean - ETNP201406SV69 | ecosystem: Environmental > Aquatic > Marine > Oceanic | place: Pacific Ocean: Eastern... | reverse complement strand
GAATTGAGTAGCGTGAATTTTTTGATTCAGTTTTTGTGGCTGAAACGCGATGGGTGGTTGAGGGTAAATAGTGATTGGTGAATCGCTGAAGCATGTCCCCAATATTGCAGATAACTACATCTCGCCCGACTTGAACTTTTTCCCATGTATTGTTCTTGGTAAGCAGCTCAAGACCAGATTGATGACCGCCAATCAATAAGGTAATTAGATTGATGTCTTCATGTGCACCTGCTCTTTCAGCCATATCTTTTTGAGTGATGGGTGGGTAGTGAATAGCACGCATAATACTGTTTCCAAGACCAGCGGTACTCGAAAAGTATTGTTCATCAATACCCAAAAAAATAGCAATTGAATTTAATAAGGTTTGACCTAAGTGATCAAATTGTAGGAACAAGGTTGATGTTTTCTCTTTGAATTGATGGATTTCACTGACGTACAAGTTTTCATGCATCCATTTGCTAAAGGGGTGTGTTATCTCTAATTCTCGTCCTATATGCCAGAATTCTTTGATATCAGGATAAGCGCTGTCTTTTGCTTTCTCAACTTTCATGGGTGTATAACCTCTAGATCCATGCAGATTGGGATTAAAATATTGCATTTTTTGAGCCACGGGCAGGGCAAAGAATGCTTCAAAGATTTGTAATACTTCTTGAATGAGTTTCTGATCTATATTGTGGTCTTTAATTCCACAAAAACCCCACTTTAGAAAATTTTCACCCAGTTCTTTTGCAAATAATTCAGCATCTTGGTCACGCTCTTTAAGCGAAAGTGTGGCAAATAGTGAAGGCAAGATTAATTCTTTTGTATTGATGCGTGGTTATTGTTGAGACAACCATTCCTCATCACTCTCTTCTGTAATGTCTTCAAACAGTGGAGTGGAGAGATATCTTTCGCCGGTATCAGGGAGCATGACGCAGAATGTACTGTTATCTGGCGCTTCTTCTGCGACCATGAGCGCTGCTTGCATGGTGGCACCAGCTGATATACCGCAAAAGATACCTTCTTTTGTTGCCAGTTGCTTGGCGGTTTCAATTGACGCCTCATCATTAACCAGAATTAATTCGTCAATAATCTGTGAGTTCAAGACTTTCGGTATGAAATCAGGTACCCAGCCTTGAATTTTATGTGGTTGCCATTCATTTCCAGAGAGTAATGCTGCATTCTCAGGTTCGGTGCCAATAATCTTAATATCTGGTCTTGCTGTCTTTAATATTTCTCCAGCACCAGTAATGGTTCCTCCGGTACCCCATCCACTGACAAAATAATTCAGTGATTTGCCGGCAAAAGCACGAAGGATTTCTGGTCCCGTAGTATTACGGTGGTATTCTGGGTTGGCAGGATTTTCGAATTGACGAGCCAAAAACCAGTCATGTTGTTCAGCAAGCTCTTCAGCACGTTTAACCATTCCTGAACCACGTTCTGCAGCTGGAGTTAAAATTACTTTTGCGCCAAGTGCTTTCATTATACGTCGACGTTCTACAGAAAATGTTTCTACCATGGTAGCCACAAAAGGGTATCCTTTGGCTGCGCAAACCATCGCTAAAGCAATTCCAGTATTTCCTGAGGTGGCTTCAACTACAGTTTGACCAGGCTTTAGTGCGCCGCTTTTTTCAGCATCATTGATGATGGCAATGGCGAGTCGATCTTTTACTGACGAGAGGGGGTTAAAGGATTCGCATTTAACGAAGATTTGTTGATTCTTTGGGTTTATGTTGTTGATTTTTACAATCGGTGTATTACCAATGGTTTCAAGTATATTCTGATAAATCATCTTTCAATTCCTATTTTGTTTCTAAAATTGTGGTGCTATGGATTCATCCTAGTTTATACTTTTTTAATATACTTAATCTATGCTAAATAACCAAAAGAGCTTGCCATGCTAAATACTAAATTTGGATTACCAACGTTCTATGCAGCAGCTGGGCATTTATTTATGCATATGTTTGCGGCTTTTTACTTTGTGATTGTATTGGGCATTGAGGACGATTGGCAATTGAGCTATGACGAACTTGTGGATCTGTGGTTTATAGGCTCATTGTTGGTCGGTTTAGGATCGATACCTTGTGGGTGGTTGAGTGACAGATGGAGCCGTTCTGGCATGATTGCAGTTATGTTTATAGGTTTAGGTTTGGCGGCAATTTTTTGCGGACTGAGTGACAATAAAGTCATTCTGATGTTAAATCTTTCTTTACTTGGTCTATTTTGCTCCATATATCATCCCGCAGGTATTTCCTGGGTTATAAACATGTCGGAAAATACCGGTCGTGCATTAGGTTTTAACAATATCTTTGGCGGCGTAGGTATTGGTCTTGGTGCGATGTCTTCAGGTTATTTGGTTGATGCCTATGGATGGCAATTCGCATTTATTGTGCCAGGGTTGATTTCGGTTTTATTGGGCTTGTCCTTAAGTTGGCATATATTCAACGGGAATATATCTTTGTTAAACGTTCAATCTGAAAAGTTTTCTGAAAACCCACAACAAGGTGATTACCTAAAAATTATTATTATTATGCTGATCAGTATTGCTTGTGGCGGTTTCGTGTTTCAGGTCTTACAGACTTCTTTACCAAAAGTCATTGATATTCGTTTAAGTTCATTTTTGGATCTGGGGGCAACAAAAATTGGCTTTATTGTTTCGAGTATCTATGTGATCAGCGGCTTAATGAATTATGTTGGCGGCATCTTGGCAGATCGTTATTCGGTAAAATTTATTTACGCGGTTGGTATTTTGATTCAAGGTATTTTACTTCTCTTTTTTGCTGACATGACCAGCACATTCTTAATTTTGCTTGCCTTGGTAATTGTGGCATTTAATTCCAGTATTTTACCCGCGGAGAACATATTGTTAGCGCGTTTTGCTCCAGCAGAGTATCAAAGTTTGATGTATGGCGTTAAATTTATCTTGTCTTTTTCAATCGGCCCGCTTGTGGTGTTTCTGGTTTCAAGAAGTTATGCGTTGACTCAAGAGTTTTATTATCTCTATTGGGTGGGCGGAATATTGATGTCTGTGTTGTTTTTCATGATACTTTCATTGCCTTTGAGAAAGTCTGCTACATCTGTCGCCTAATAAAAAAACCGCTAATTTATTGTGTTTTAGTCGATTGATTTTTGTTTATATTTTTGATTTTTATGCTTTTTTTGTAGGATACTGTGCAAATTGCGATAATTAAGTATCAATATTATGAATAACAAAGTAATACTGAAAGTCTCTGCAGTGATTCTCGGTTGGGCATCGATCTTCCATTTTGCCAATTTTTTATTGGGAGGGGTGATTGTGATTATGGGGTATACTGTACCCGTTTATTTCTCATTCATTGCCAGCGCAATATTGGGATTCTGCAGTTATAAATTGCAACAAATGATTAGACAACAATCCGATATACAGTAAACAAGGATTTCTTTGAAAAGACGATGAATAGATGCAAGCAACTTATTTTATGGTTTATTTTGATGGCATTGCCGCAGTTTGCGGCGAGTGATGCGATTGTTAATATCGAAGACATGCGACGTGAAGGTGATATTGGTTTTTTTACTTCTGTTTCGCTGGCAGTTTCTGCTTCGCGGGGAAATAAAATTCGAGATTCACTGTCTGCACAAGTGCGATTTGATAAGAATACGGACAGGTTTGACTCTTTTTTAGTGCTCAAAAAAGAGGAACGTAAGACAAACACCATAAAATGGAATGACTCCACACTCATTCATGGTAGGTTCGTTCTAAAAAATGATTCAATCTATGATATTGAGTTATTCGCTCAGCGCGGTGAAAATCCTTTCTTGCGTTATTTGCAAAGAGATGTTCTTGGCGGTGGCGCGAGGATCACTTTGAATGATCATGCTCGTTTAGGTTTGGGTCTGCTGTCTGAAGACGAAGAAGACATGGATAGCCTTAAAACTCGAACTGAACGTGTGGCGAGTTACTTTCATGACGATTATGAGATAGCCAAAGATATCGATTTTAATTTGACTGTCTATTATCAACCTTCACTCGATTCAAGTGAAGACTTTAAGGCGAGTGTCATAGGCGCCCTAGATTTTAAAATGAACGAAAAGTTTAAAATCACGTTACAATACAATACTTTTTATGACTCGAGGCCACCTGTCACTGCAGTGAAACGCGATGAAGGCATAGCCACTAACTTTTCTTATTCTTTCTAATTATGGACAATTTAATAAATGTTACAAATGAAGTCTGGGTCGAAGGCCTTTTGGGCGTGAGCATCACGCAAATTATTGTTGCCATCTTAATCATGTTGCTGGCTATATTGGGTCGAGTGTTCTTTACCAGACGCGTGTTAACTTGGCTGGACAAACTCACCGAGAATACCGAATCCAAAATGGATGATGTGGTCTTCGAATCACTAGAGCGACCTTTGGGTTATGTGCCAATAGTAATAGGGCTCTATGTTTTGACCATTTATTTGCCAATGTCAGGCAGTATGGGTGAATTTGGTGGAAATTTGGTTAAAGCCTTGGTTGCGTTCACCATATTCAGTGCCTTAATGAATACCGTGTCACCTTTATTTGCCGTGTTGTCCAATTCGACCTGGTTGACTCCCTCCATGTCTACGTGGTTAGAGCGTGCGGTTCGCATGATCTTGGGTGTTATCTGTTTGGCCATAATTTTGGATATCTTCGGTATTGAAATTGGACCACTGGTTGCTGGACTTGGTTTGTTCTCAGTTGCGGTGGCATTGGGTGCTCAGGATCTGTTTAAGAATCTAATTGCCGGTATTTTGATTATTGGAGAAAATCGTTTTCAGCCTGGCGATCGAATCGAAGTGATTGGCGAAATGCATGGCATTGTTGAACAAATAGGATTCCGTTCTACCACGGTACGTTTATTCAATACCGCACCGATGGTGATACCAAATAAAGATCTTTCTGATGTTAAAGTTATTAACCATGGTGAAATGATATTCAGACGATTAAATTGGACCATCAATTTGGTCTATTCAACCACTGTTGAACAGTTGACTGGCATCTGCGATGAAATTGAGAAGTACATGAAAGAGTCCAAGGATATCGCAGAGAACGAAGGCCAAGAAAGTTTTGCACGGGCCTCGGAATTTGGCGCAAGCTCAATCAATGTCAGAATCTTATGTTATACCGCTCCGGTTAGTTTAACTGAGTTTTCAGCCATCAAACAACGCTTAATATATGAAATTATGCGTATTGTAAGAGGCAATGGTTCTGAATTTGCGTACCCATCGACATCCGTTTATGTAGAGTCCACACCAGAGAGTGTCGACAATGAAATACCTGCGGTGGATGAGGAAAAACCCGCTTAAATGTCGTCATCCAGATTTTAGGAAGTTAAAGAAATGGACATCAAGAAAATCTTTGAACGTTATCTGGAGAATTTCTTTGGCGTATTGATTGCGTTAAATATTGTGCATCAAATATTGGCGTCAACGAATGTAATGAGCGGTTATCCAGAGTGGGGAATCTATTTTGATTTATTTTATCCCATTTCAATGGCGATCTTTGTTGGTGAGGTAATTTTAAGAAGTTACCTGGATCGACGTCTGGGTTTTTTGGGGTGGGTCGATGTTATCGTAGTGTTAAATTATTTTGTATTGGGCGGACTGTTTGATCTGCGAGCATTTAGACTATTTAGAGTGTTTGAGATTTATAAACACACGCGTATTTTATTTCCCAGTAACACTTTAGTCAGAACCATCTATTTACAGCGTTTTGCACTCCTCGGTTCACAGATTATGGTTTTGAGTGTGTTGTTGGTGTTCTCCATCTTAATTTATTTTATTGAAGGCAATGTTCAACCTGAAGCGTTTGGCAGCATTCCGGATGCCATGTGGTGGGGGATTGCCACGCTCACCACTGTGGGCTATGGCGATATTTATCCGGCCACATTAACGGGTAAGATTCTTGCCAGTCTGACCATGTTTTTGGGTATTGGGATGTTTGCGTTGCCTGCAGCAATACTGGCGTCTGCCTATTACGAGGAGATCCAGAAGAAAAATTTCTTAGTGAGTATTGAAACCATTACTGAGATTCCATTATTTGCGAAATTACCAATTGCTGCCTTGAGTAAAATTAACGAAAAGCTTGATCCGGTGATCTTGGCCGCAAAAAAGGCGGTGTTCAAAAAAGGGGATCAAGCAGACTCGATGTACATCATAGAGTTCGGTCATGTTGAAGTGGAAATTGAAAATCCGGTGACTCTTGGACCCGGTGATTATTTTGGTGAAATGGGTCTGATTGGGAATACCACGCGTAATGCCACCATCAGAACTTTAGATGAAGTGAAATTGCTTGAACTCACCAAAGAAGATCTTGAAGAACTCTTCGAGGAGCACGAGATATTGTTCCGTGAGATCGAAGATAAGATTTCAACAATCAACACATAGATTATTTATAAATCTCCTATCTGCCTAAACAAACGTGGTTGTAATCCATGCTGATTTGATTGTTTTTGATATTAAACAGATCAACCGTGCTATTTGATTTGCTGTAGCGGTAATTAAAGTTAGAAATCCAGCATTCTGAGATCGGTTTACTCGCGGAAATTTGAAAAGAGAGAACCTTGTCACGACGCATAGGAAAGACATCGGTACCAGAATCGTGTTTTTTTCTGCGGAAACCTAAATTCGAAGAAATCATCCAATCATTTTCGATCATTTTGTTCGCACTTAATTCAAAGATGTGTTGATCGTAGTTTTCTGCATCGATAGCCGCGTTGTGGTGGTCGTAACCGTATTTGACTTGTGCGGTCATGCCATACTTGTCGATGAAATGGTTGTTGTTGATGACAAAACCTTTGATTCGTCCTGATTTAAAAGGATTGCTCAGGAATTTTCGGTAATCGACAAACACTTCAACACCAACCGATGAGCTTTCATTGAGGATGCCACTAAAGGTTGTGGAGAGTTTACGCGAGGTCAATAGGCCTTCGCCATCAAGATACACTTTGAAGGCATTAAAAGCTGGCACAAAGGTTGGGTTGGTCACAAAACTCATTAATGATCTTGAATTTTCATCGGGTTCCAGATTGAATTGCCGTGATGCTGAAAAAACCATGGTCTGCAGATCAAAGCGATTAAATTCATCTTGTTTGGTGTCTGAGAGCGAGACAATATAACGTGCGGTATCACCACGCGGGTGGTTAAGGTCCTGATTGACCGACATGGTATAAGACAAGCTTCGGCTCATATCGGGTTGTTGTTTTGTATCCGGTGACACCAAGAAAGGGTAACCGGCGATGTTAATAATGTCGGCACTTAAGCCTGAGTTACCATTGCTCGAGCGTGTGATTGAGGTGCCGATAACATGACTGAATCTGAGCGGTTTCTCAGACTCTGTAATGGCACCTAGGAAGTCATCAACATTTTCCAACACTTCCGGCGGCGGATCGTAACGCTTAACACTGTCCAGATAGACTTTTGCGGTGGTGTAGGCACCGAGTCGATAATACAGCACTCCCAATTCTAAACGAATACGTGGCAATTCATCGTCATAGATTAGCATCTGCTCGAAAACTCCCACTGCCGCTTCCAAGTCTCCAATCAAGATCGAAAGATTGGCGTATTGAAACAGGTTGTCCATATTGGTGGGGTCATCGATGAGTGCGCTGAAGATGCGGTCTCGTTCGGACTGAACTTTTTCAATTTCAGCCACATCAATGGAAGGATCCACATTCTGTGCAAAACTCATGGGCGCAACTAAGCATCCGAAGCACAGAAAAATGATGAGTATCTTTTTTAACATTACAACCGTATTTTCTTTGAGTTAAGCATATTTTAGAGGCTAATGATAATATAACTCGATCAAATACGACATTTTAATTACATATAACGACTTTACGAGTTTTTGTGACACAAAAAATGGGTTGGATTGTTTGCAGACTGCGTTAGCTTAATATAATTTGCATTATTGACTTAATTTATTTGGTTGCAATACAAGTGCATGAAAAGTTTACGGGAGATCATGAAGATTAATTGGACCAGCGTTGGCAAGAAATCGCTGTTGCCTTTTGCGGTCATTTTAGCTTTTTTGCCGTTATTGGATCCTTGGGGCACCTTCAGTGACCTGAGATTACGCTCGTTTGATGGCTTTCAAGAATACTACCCACGCGAAAAGCTGGCGGACGATCCCGTGGTGGTGATTGATATTGATGATGAGTCATTGCGTCGCTACGGACAATGGCCTTGGCCACGCAACTTGGTAGCAGAACTGGTAAACCGAACATATTATTCGCTCGCCACCGGATTTGATATTGTGTTTGCAGAACCGGATCGAACCGGTGCCAAGCAACTTAAGAAGACTTATCAATCCAACCCTGCCGTGGTCAATGCGCTTGCCGATGCGCCAGATCACGATGAAATACTAAGCAATGCCATTACTCAACACGGAACAGTAGTATTAGGCTTAGCGCCACACAACAATGAAAGCCATGCCTACAACACGAGTAAATCGGGCTTGGTGGTACAAGGCGATGCGCCCGGACAATTTTTACGTCGCTATACTGGTATAGAAAGCAATATTGATGTTCTCGAACAGGCGAGCAGCGGTTTGGGCAGCATGAGTATTGGCAACAACGATTCGATTGTCAGAACCATTCCTACTTTTGAGTTGATCAATGAACATTTGGTGCCGTCTTTTCCTTTGGAGATGGTGAGGGTGGCGATCGGTGCCAGCACTTACCAAATCAAGTCTTCCAACGCTTCGAGCGAACAGGCTTTTGGGGAAGCAACCGGCATCAATCATATTAAATTGGCCAATTTAGTCATGCCGACCAATCCAGATGGCAGTTTGTGGGTTTATTCAACCAAAGTGGACAACCTCAATATTATTCCAGCTTGGGAGGTGCTTGATGGTGCGATTAATGCAGAGTATTTTGATGGCAAAATCACCGTAATTGGTACCAGTGCTTCCGGTCTCTTTGATTTGCGCTCTACCGCCGTTGAGCAGAATATTCCAGGGGTAACCATTGTGGCGCAGTTTATCCAGCAGATTCTATCGGGGACTTTTTTACAGCGACCGGATTGGTTGGAGGGCTTGGAAATTATTGCAGGATTGCTGCTTTCGATCTTGATTACCTTGATGATAAAACGTCAAGGACCGGTCGGTGGATTGTTGGTATTTTTGGTTGGCATCGGTGGAATATTCTATGGCAGTTACTATCTCTTTATGAGCGAACGTTTTTTGGTGGATCCGATTTCACCTCTGGTGATATGTCTGTCGGCTTATTTAGTCATCACTTTTTTCAACTTTCTGTTCACAGAATTAGAGCGCAGCAAAGTCAGAACGGCTTTCTCTCAATATTTGGCACCGGCGATGGTAGAAAAATTAGCCGAATCCAGTGAATCTCTGGTGTTGGGTGGTGAAACCAAGGAGATGACCATGCTGTTTTCTGATATCCGCGGGTTTGCCAATATCTCCGAGCAATACAAAGATGACCCCGAAGGATTAACCCAACTCATCAATAGACTCTTATCGATTCTCTCGGATGAGATATTGGCCACCGATGGCACCATTGATAAATACATGGGCGATTGCATCATGGCATTTTGGAATGCACCCACAGATCAGACAAATCATCCTGAGCTTGCGGTTCGTGCCGCCATGGAAATGGAGCAAGCAATGGGACGCTTGAATGCCGAATTGAAAGCGCAAAACAAACAGGAAATGTCGGTTGGTATTGGTATTAATACGGGCGAGTGCGTCGTGGGTAATATGGGTTCCAATAAACGTTTTGATTACACGGTGCTTGGCGATGCCGTCAATTTAGCTTCTCGTCTTGAAGGACAGTCTGGAAACTATGGCTTTCAGATTATTGCCGGTGCGGGAACGATAGACGCATTGTCGGATTATGAGGTGTATGAACTTGATCTATTGGCGGTAAAAGGCAAACAAGAGCCAGTTAAAATATATACTGTGTTTGATCAGTTAGATTGCGGTTCAGTGGATGCAGAGGCATTTAAAAAAGATCACCTTAGCTTCTTGGTCAATTACCGATCTCAAGCTTGGGATAAAGCGCAACTGCATATCGATAAATACCAACAAGCCATCCCAAGCTTCACGCATTACTATGAATTATTTGCCCAACGCATTAAAGCCATGCAGTCCAATCCTCCTGGTCCAGAATGGGTTGGCGTTTTTGTGGCACAATCAAAATGAACGGGTATGTTTCTTTCGCCATCGACTTGGTGAATCACCGAACCAACGTTTAAAGGCTCTGGTAAAAGCCGTATTGTCCCCATAACCTAGATAATCGGCCAGCTGTATGATGGATATGTCACTGTTTTGCAGTCTTTCAATGGCCACTTCTTTTCTGATCTTCTCGAGCATTCCTGAGTAGGAAATATTTTCTTCATCTAATTTTCGTTGCAAAGTGCGCGGATGTAATGACAAGTGTTTTGCCGCATGTCCAATACTGTAACGTTGACTTTGCAAGGAGCGACGAATGAAATGTTCAAGTTGTGTTTTTATGCCAGCTTTGCTGTCAGGGTGCAATTGTTCGATATGCTCGATTTGATTGATGAGGATTTCTCTTAAGAGCGGATCGGTCTCTACGATCGGTTGATGTAATAATGAAGTGGCAAAGATAATTTCTGAATGATCTTGCGAGAAATATACAGGTGCTTTAAAGATATTCTTATACGGCAAGACATCAACAGGGGCTGCATGAGAAAAATGCACCGCCTTTGCTTTAAAATAATTACCACACAGCGCCCTCATGATTATCATGCCTTGCGCTATGGCAAGCTCGTTGGCGTAGCTCTGTCTTTCTAGTGGCAGTAAAGTATGGATATAGCAAAGACTCGAATTCTTCCCGTAATTATGAATAGCTGAAACAGCAGCATCTTTCTCAAGATGGACAGATAGATATTTAACCAATGCTTGTAAGGCGCTACCGACGTTATCGCATTGTAGTATCAGGTAACCGAGTATGCCGAGAAAACCAATATCCTGTTTGCTCCCCATGAGAGCACCACAATGTTCTTGGCCCGACTCATGGGCAAGCGCTCTGAGTAAATTATTTGCAGTACCAAATTCTATGGTGTCGCTCACACCTATATTTTTTAAGTAATTATCTCTAAGGCCTTGTTTTCTTAATATTTTTATCGGATCAACACCAAGCTCTTCAGCGGTTTCGTAGAAGAAGGACAATGCCGATTTCATTACATTGGCCATAAATTCCTCAAATTTATTTAATACACCAACACATTTTCTAAAAAAGTAAGTTTAATTGAATGTAACTTATATAACTTGATGTACATCAAGTGATAATTGACTTTATCTGACATAAATATGCTTTAAATGACAAATAGTACAATTTCTGTGTGTGTTTTTTTGTCGTCAATTATCGTAGATTGCAGGAGTTGTCATTAATTGTCAAAAATTTGTCATGGTTAAACTAACGCAATTGCCAGCATTTTGTAATAATAATCATGGGTTTAGTGTTGGT
>Ga0066849_10001018_pt1 | contig 11436 bp, 9 predicted proteins | sample ETNtaG_9_FD_65492 | JGI IMG/M metagenome (GOLD analysis project Ga0066849, IMG submission 65492) | Marine microbial and viral communities from oxygen minimum zone, Eastern Pacific Ocean - ETNP201406SV69 | ecosystem: Environmental > Aquatic > Marine > Oceanic | place: Pacific Ocean: Eastern... | reverse complement strand
ATAGTTCCAGGATCAGGACTAGTAAAAGAACAAGCTGAAAAAGAGGGTCTGGATAGTATCTTTAAAGAGGCTGGCTTTGATTGGAGAGAACCAGGTTGTTCCATGTGCCTTGCTATGAACGCAGATAGGCTTTCTCCAGGAGAGAGAGCTGCTTCAACGTCAAATAGAAACTTTGAGGGTCGACAAGGCAGATTAGGTCGCACACATTTAGTTAGTCCCGAAATGGCAGCAGCAGCAGCTATTACTGGTTTCTTAACAGATGTTAGAGAAATCTAATTTGATTGATTGTTTTTATTTTTTGTTTGAAACCAGGAGAGAAAAATGGAAAAATTTAAAACCCTAAAGGGTATTGCTGCTCCATTAGATATATTAAATATAGACACTGACATGATTATCCCTAAGCAGTTTTTAAAAACAATTAAACGATCTGGATTAGGTAAAAACCTATTTGACGAAATGAGATTTTCGCCTGATGGATCGGAAATTAAAGAATTTGTTTTAAATAACGAACCTTGGAAAGAAGCAAAGATTCTAATTGCAGGAGATAATTTTGGTTGTGGTTCTAGCCGAGAACATGCTCCTTGGGCACTACTTGATTTTGGTATTCGCTGTATTATTTCTACCAATTTTGCTGATATTTTTTATAATAATTGCTTTAAAAATGGGGTCTTGCCAATAAAAGTTTCTGAAGACGAAAGACAAGCTTTGTTAGCTGATTCTAAAGACAAAGAAAACCCTGTTTTAGACATTGATTTACCTAACCAAACTATTAATAGACCAAATGGAGTTTCTGTTAAATTTGATTTAGACCCATTTAGAAAACAATGTTTACTTGAAGGTTTGGACGATATCTCTTTGACATTAGAAAAACAAAATCAAATAAAAAGTTATGAAAGCTATAGAGACGATAATCATCCATGGCTTTAGTCAAATAATTAGGAATTAAAATGACTTCAAATAGAAAAATTATGATTATGCCAGGTGATGGCATTGGTCCAGAAGTAATGAAAGAAACCTTAAGGCTAATGGATTGGTTAGCTAAAAATAAGAAGTTCAATTTTGATACTATAGAAAAAGATGTTGGTGGAAAATCATTTGATCTTCATGGCACACCTCTTACGGATGAAGCTCTTAGTGATGCATTAGAATGTGACGCTGTTTTGTTTGGTGCGGTAGGTGGTCCTAAATATGATGATCTACCATTTGAACAAAAGCCTGAAAGAGGGTTACTAACTTTAAGAAAAGAATTAGACTTATTTGCAAACTTGAGACCAGCAATAGTTTTTCCACCTTTGGTTGAAGCTTCTACCCTTAAACCTGAAATAGTTAGGGGACTAGATATAATGATACTTCGTGAGCTAACCGGTGGAGTATATTTTGCTGAACCAAGGGGCATTGATGTTTTGCCTGATGGGACTAAAAAAGGTTATGATACAAATTTATATACAACACCTGAAATAGAAAGAATCGGTAGAGTTGCTTTTGACCTTGCGAAGAAAAGAAATGGAAAATTAACTTCCGTTGAAAAAGCAAATGTTATGCTTTCAGGTGTGTTATGGAGGGAAGTAATTACCGATCTTCACAAAAATGAAGGCGCTGGCATTGAACTTCAACACATGTTTGCAGATAACTGTGCAATGCAATTAGTAAGAGCACCAAAGCAATTTGATGTTATTGTCTGTGACAATTTATTTGGTGACATGCTTTCAGATTGTGCTGCCATGCTCACAGGCTCTTTAGGCATGTTACCATCAGCATCACTTGGTTCACCAAATAAAGACGGCATTAGAAAAGCAATGTATGAACCCGTTCACGGCTCAGCACCTGATATTACTGGAAAAGGAGTTGCAAACCCTCTTGCCCAAGTTTTAAGTTTCACAATGATGCTAAGATATTCGTTTGGACATTCAGATGAAGCAGATTTAATTGAAACAGCTGTATCTGATGCTCTTTCCTCAGGAGCAAGAACACCTGACTTAGGAGGTGGAAGCAAGAGCGTTTCAACAACTCAAATGATGGATTTGGTAATTAATTCAATGGACCAAAAAGCAAGATGAATATTAAGGTTTTATTATGACTTACACAATTGCAGTTGCAGGAGCCACAGGAGCAGTTGGAAGAGAAATGCTCCAAACTTTATATGAAAGAAAATTTCCTGTAGATAAAATTTATGCTCTGGCATCGTCAAAATCCCCTGGAAGGCAAGTGTCCTTTGGCGATGATCAGAGAATAGATGTTCAACCAATTGAAAACTTTGATTTTTCAAATGTGGATTTTTCTTTTTTTAGTGCTGGCGGTTCAGTATCTGAAAAATATGCCCCTATGGCAGGAAGAAGTGGGTCTTTGGTCATAGACAATTCTTCAGCTTTTAGAATGAAAGAAAATGTCCCGTTAATTGTACCCGAAGTTAATCATTATGATATGAAAGGGTGCCTATCTGAAAATGGTGGAATGAATATTATAGCCAACCCCAATTGCTCAACTGCTCAACTGGTTATGGCATTGTCACCGCTTCATAGAGAGTTTAATATTAGTAGAGTTGTTGTTTCAACTTACCAAGCTGTTTCTGGTGCTGGAAAAGAAGCGATGGATGAACTTTTCAACCAAACTAAAAAAGTTTACGTAAACGACCCTCTTGAAAAAAGTGTATTTACTAAAGAAATTTCTTTTAATGTAATACCCCATATAGATGTTTTTATGGATGATGGTTTTACAAAAGAAGAGGTTAAGATGAGAGATGAAACCAAAAAAATCTTAGATGACAATATTGAAGTAGTTGCTCATTGTGTAAGAGTTCCTGTTTTTGTTGGCCACAGTGAAGCAGTTTTCATAGAATGCCAAAACCCGATGGATGAAGAGGTTGCTCGAGATGTTCTTAGTGAAACTGAGGGTGTAATTATTATAGATCACAGAGCAGATGAAGGCTACATCACACCGAAAGAAGCGGCAGGTGAGGATGGAGTGTTTATCTCAAGAATTAGAGTAGATAATTCTGTACCAAGTGGTTTAGTATTTTGGTGTGTATCAGACAATTTGCGTAAAGGAGCCGCGTTAAATGCTGTTCAGATAGCTGAATTAGCAATAAGTCAGGGCATTCGATAGATGGTTAACAATAGCTTTGAATTGGAAAAGGCTCTTGAGTACCTTGACAATAATCAAGATGAAAGTCTAAAACGACTTTTTGAGATTCTAAGAATTCCTTCAATTTCTACAAATAATAACAATAAAAAAGATTGCTTTAAAGCAGCTGATTGGTTTGTTCAACAACTAAAGGACATTGGGTTTAAAGCTAGTATTCGAAAAACAACTGGCCATCCTATGGTTGTAGCTCACTTTGAGAATGATGGACCTCATTTTTTATTTTATGGTCATTACGACGTTCAACCAGTTGACCCTTTAGATCTTTGGGACCACGATCCATTCGATCCTAAAATTGAAGACACTTCAAAAGGCAAGACAATTAAAGCGCGTGGGGCTAGTGATGACAAGGGTCAAGTTATGACTTTTATTGAAGCCTGTAGAGCACATATTAAGACTTCAGGAACATTACCTTGTAAAATTACTATTCTATTAGAAGGAGAAGAAGAGATTGGATCTCCATCTATGTCAAACTTTTTAAAAGCAAATTCAGAAGAATTAACTGCCGATTATAGTTTGGTATGTGACACTGGAATGTGGGATAATAAAACACCTTGCATTACAACAATGCTTAGAGGCATGGTTGGAGATGAAGTCACAATTACAGCTGCTAATAGAGACTTGCACTCTGGGATGTATGGTGGGGTTGCGGCAAATCCCATTCATATACTTACTAAAATTTTATCTAATCTGCATGATGAAAATGGTAGGATCACATTAGACGGCTTCTATAATGACGTACCAGAATTATCTATAGAACAAAAAAAACAATGGGATAATTTGAATTTTGACTCAAAAACATTTTTGTTAGATGTTGGCTTGTCAAATGTTATTGGTGAACCTAATTATACACCATTAGAAAAAATTTGGTCCCAACCAACTTGTGAAATTAACGGCATATGGGGAGGATACATTGAACCAGGATTTAAAACTGTATTGCCCTCAAAAGCTTCAGCGAAAGTAAGTTTTCGATTAGTAGGGTCTCAAGATCCCTCAAAAATTCTAAAAAGCTTTCGGAAACATGTAACTAGTCTTCTGCCATCAGATTGCTCAGTAGAGTTTAATGAAAAAGCTGGATCAGGCGCTTCATCGCTACCCATTAATTCTCCAGAAATTAAAGCAGCGGAAAAGGCGCTTAAAGATGAATGGCTGGTTGAACCAAGAATGGTTGGATGTGGAGGTTCTATACCAATAGGTGATCATTTTAAAAATATTTTAGGAATGAATTCTTTGCTTGTTGGATTTGGTTTGGATGATGACAAAATTCATTCTCCAAATGAAAAATATAGTCTTAGCAGTTATCAAAAAGGAACAAGGAGTTGGGCTAGAATTTTATTTAACCTATCAAATATTTAATAATCTATTTATTATTAAATAAAATGTAAGTTGTACATATAAGTTTAAGGGAGCAAAGCGTGGCAGGCAAATCAGATATTTTTTCAAAGCTAAAAAATCAAGACTTAATCGTTACTAAAGGATACATTAACGGAAAATTTACTGAGGGTAATTCGGGTAAAACTTTTCCAGTAAACGACCCTGCAAATGGAGAACTAATTACAGATCTTCCAAACATGGGCGTAGCCGAAACCAAACAAGCCATAGAAGCTGCTCATAAGGCCCAAAAAAACTGGGCAGCTAAAACAGGAAAAGAGAGATCTATAACTCTTAGAAAATGGTATGATTTAATGATTGAAAACAAAGATGATCTTGCCAAAATTCTAACTGCAGAAATGGGGAAGCCTCTTGCTGAAGCGGTTGGTGAAATTACCTATGGGGCAAGCTTTGTGGAGTGGTTTGCTGAAGAAGCTAAAAGAGTATACGGCGATACTATTCCTGGGCACCAGGAAGATAAGCGTATTGTTGTTATCAAGCAACCAGTTGGCGTAGTTGGTGCTATCACGCCTTGGAATTTTCCTAATGCAATGATTACTAGAAAAGTTGCTCCTGCATTAGCGGTTGGTTGCTCTGTAGTTCTCAGGCCACCTACACTTACTCCGCTTTCCGCACTTGCTTTAGGCTACCTGGCTGATAAAGCTGGAATTCCAGCAGGAGTTTTTAACATAGTAATGGGAACTGATTCTTCTGGAATGGGTAAAGAACTTTGTGACAATGAACTCGTTAGAAAAATAACATTTACCGGATCAACAGAAGTTGGAAGAATTTTAATGCGTCAATGTTCTGACCAGATCAAAAAAGTAAGTTTGGAGTTAGGAGGAAATGCACCATTTATAGTATTTGATGATGCTGATATTGACGAAGCTGTCTCCGGGGCGATGATAAGTAAATATAGAAATGCTGGCCAAACCTGTGTATGTGCTAATAGAATTTATGTTCAAGACAGTATATACGATGAGTTCTCCAAAAAATTAGCTGCTGCAACTCAGGCTATGAAGGTTGGCAATGGTTTTGATGATAATGTCACAACCGGACCTCTTATTGATGCTCAAGCATTAGATAAAGTTGAGGAACATATTCAGGATGCAGTTTCAAAAGGTGCTACTATTTTATCCGGTGGGGAAAGATCAGAATTAGGAGGAACTTTTTACAACCCAACAGTTCTGACAGGTGTAACATCATCAATGAAAGTGGCTAAAGAAGAAACTTTTGGACCTGTAGCGCCTCTGTTTAAGTTTGATTCGGTTGATGAAGTCATAGAAGCAGCAAATGATACTGAATTTGGCCTAGCAGCATATTTTTATGCTAAAGATCTCTCAAAAGTTTGGAAAGTAGCAGAGGCACTTGAATACGGAATAGTTGGAATAAACACCGGAATAATTTCAACTGAAGTCGCTCCATTTGGCGGTATTAAACAATCTGGGCTAGGTAGAGAAGGGTCCAAATACGGCATAGATGATTTTCTTGAAATAAAATATCTTTGCATGAGCGGTATCTAATATAGTTTTGTTAATTATTTAATTTAAAAAACTATTTACTTATCTAAATACTATGTCACTTTTGCATATTGCAGTATGCATTACTAATTTTTTTAAAAAAATTTAAATTAAATAAATAAATTTATAAGGAGGAGAAAATGAAAAAATTGGCAAGAATTTTAATGCCTTTTCTACTAATTGGAGTTATTTCACCTGTTTATGCCGCTACTATAAAGTGGTCAATGCCAGGTGATTCATTAACTCTTGACCCGCACGCACAAAATGAGGGTCCAACGCATATGGTATCTAGGCAGGTTTATGAGACTTTAGTTACACGTGTTGTCGACATGTCTATTGAAGCTCAACTTGCTACATCTTGGGAAGCTAAAGATCCAGAAACTTGGGTATTTACCATTCGTGATGGTGTGGTTTTTTCTGATGGATCGTCACTGAAAGCTAGTGATGTTGTTTTCAGCATCAATCGAGCCTTAACTGGTGCATCTGATATGATCGAGTTAATAGATAGTATCACTTCAGTAAAAGCTACTTTTAATAATCAAGTAGAAATTAAAACTGAAGGTCCCAATCCAATACTTTTGAACCAATTAAGTCAAATTTTTATCATGTCTGAAGCATGGTCAAAAAAGAACGGATGTGAGCAATCACAAGATTTTGATGCTTCGCAAGAAACTTTTTGTTCAATAAACGCAATGGGAACTGGTCCATTTAAAATTACCTTGAGAGAACAAAACACAAGAACTGTTTTTGAAAGAAACGGCAACTGGTGGGGCGACCAATCACAGCATAATATCGATAAAATCGAATTGCTTCCAATTAAAAATGATGCCACACGTGTTGCGGCGTTATTATCTGGAGACATTGATTTTACTAATTTTACTCCAGCTCAAGACATTAAAAGAATTAATGGTTCAGCACTCCACAAAGTTGAAAGCACACCTCAAGCAAGAACAATTTTCTTTGGCATGGATCAAGGTTCAGATGAATTAAGATCATCAAACATTAAGGGGAAAAACCCCCTAAAAGACAAAAATGTTCGTCTTGCTATGTATCACGCGCTTGATATGGATGCGATCCAAGACAAAGTAATGAGGGGGCTCAGTGAGCCTGCTGGAATGATTACTTTTCCTGGCGTTCAAGGTTACACAAAGGAATTAGATACAAGGTTGCCTTATGATCCAAACATGTCAAAAAAACTTCTCGCGGATGCAGGCTATCCAGATGGTTTTGAAATAACTTTAGATTGCCCAAATAATAGATATATCAACGATGAAGCAATTTGCGTTGCAGCTGTTAGCATGTTGGCAAAAGTTGGCATTAAAGTTAACTTGAATGCTCTACCAAAAAGTATACACTTTAAAAACTTGCAAAATGATCTAAGTGATTTTTATATGCTTGGTTGGGGTGTTCCAACATTTGACAGTCATTATGTTTATTCATTCTTACTAAAATCAGATGGAAGCTGGAATAAGGTTGGCTTTAATGATGCGCGAGTAGACGAGTTAGTTGGCACGATGTTAACTGAAACAAATCTAGACCAGAGAAACGCAAATATTGCTGAAGCTTGGGCTATTGTTCAAGATAATATGCCATATCTGCCTCTCCATCACCAAGTCATTTCTTGGGGTTCTAAGAGCAATGTTGAAGTTCCAATAAGAACAAACAATGAGCCTCTTTTCCGTTTTGCAAAGGTGAATTAATTAAATAATCTATTAATACCGGTTAATTGATAAAATTAACCGGTATTATTTAAACTTAACGATAATTTCAATCATTCAATGATAAATTATTTTTTAAAAAGGCTTATACAATCGGTATTAGTTATGCTGATCGTTGCTTTTGTATCGTTTTCTCTATTTAATTTTGTTGGTGATCCTGTCCACAACATGGTTGGACAAGAGGCATCAACGGAAAAAAGAGAGGAGATTAGAGAAAAGTTAGGATTAAATGATCCTGTTTATACACAATTTTTTAGATTTGTTGGAAATTCTTCAAAAGGAGAATTTGGACTTTCATATCAGTTAAGACGACCCGTCTCTGATCTTATTTCGGAAAGACTTCCAGCTACTTTGGAATTAGTTTTTGTATCTGCTCTCATTGCTATTATCTCTGGAGTTGTTTTTGGCGTTTACACTGGTATAAACCGTGAAGGTTATCTTAGTAATTTTATACTCATAATTTCTCTTTTTGGTGTTTCACTTCCAACATTTGTAATTGGAATTTTATTTATATATTTATTTTCTGTTATCTTAGGGATACTTCCATCATTTGGAAGAGGAGAAGTCATTCATTTAGGATTTTGGTCTACAGGTTTTCTGACATTAAGTGGTTTAAAAGCTTTAATACTTCCCTCTGTAACTCTTAGTTTGTTCCAAATGACATATATAATCAGACTTGTAAGAGCTGAAATGATGGAGATTTTGCAAACTGATTATATTAAATTTGCCAGAGCTAGAGGCATAAAGAATAATATAATTAATTATAGGCACGCTTTAAAAAATGGCTTAATCCCAGTTATTACAATTACTGGTATTAACGTTGGAACGTTAATAGCTTTTTCTATTATCACCGAAACTGTTTTTCAATGGCCTGGCATGGGTTTATTATTTATCAATGCTGTTCAATTCGTAGACATACCTATTATGTCTGCATACCTAATTATGGTCGCTTTTATTTTTGTAATGATAAATTTTATAGTTGATATTGCATATTATTTCATCGACCCAAGAATTAGGTTTAAAGAAGAGGCTGTAACTGAATGATTGCAAAAATGATAAATAATTTTTTAGACACTGATATTGGCTACAGTTTTAAAAAATCAAAAATTGCAATTTCTTCTACTGTAGTTTTTTTAATCATTGTTTTTGCCTCTTTATTAGCTGGAATAGTTGCTCCTTATAACCCATTTGACCCTGCAAGTATTTCTTTGATGGATGCCTTCACACCTCCTATATGGGTCGAGGGTAGTAACATTAATTTTATTCTTGGAACTGACCAGCAAGGAAGAGACATGCTCTCAACAATGATTTATGGATCTCGAATCTCTTTAACTGTTGGTTTTGCATCAATTATTTTTGCAATGATACTAGGAGTTTCCCTAGGTGTAACTTCAGGTTATTTAGGTGGCAGATATGAAATTGTTGTCATGCGTTTTACTGATGTTCAGCTCACAATTCCAAGCATTCTTATGGCTCTATTGGTAGATGGAATAGCTAGAGGTTTTATCTCAAAGTCATTACATAATGACATGGCTATATATGTTTTAATACTAGCAATTGGGATTTCCGAATGGCCTCAATTTGCTAGAGTAACAAGAGCGGCAACACTTGTAGAAAAGAATAAAGAATATATTTTAGCATCTAAAATAATTGGGTTGTCTAATTTAGTAATAATGTTCAAGCATATCTTACCTAATATTTTAAGACCTGTTTTAGTTATTGCTACAATAGGTTTATCTCAAGCTATTATTACAGAATCTACTCTAAGCTTTCTAGGTGTAGGTTTTCCTCCAACAAACCCATCTTTAGGAACATTAATAAGATTTGGTAATAATTTTTTATTTTCAGGCGAGTGGTGGATTACATTTTTCCCTGCAATATTTTTGGTTGTTCTCGCTTTATCTATAAACTTACTAGGGGATTGGATGAGAGACGCTTTAAATCCAAAATTAAAATCAAGATGAGTTTTCTAGATATAAAAGATTTAGATATTGAATATCAAACTAGAAAAGAAACGATTCAAGCAGGTAAAAATGTATCTTTTAGTCTAGAAAGAGGAGAAATTATAGGCATAGTTGGAGAATCTGGATCAGGTAAGTCAACGGTTGCAAATGCTATAATTAATTTAATAGACAAGCCAGGAAAAATCACAAATGGTTCAATAAAACTTGATGGAATTGAGTTCTGCAATAATGAAAACATAGTGCAAAGCGTAAGAGGTAAAAAAATTGGCTTTATTTTTCAAGACCCCCAGACATCTTTAAACCCTCTATTTAAAATAAAAGATCAATTAATTGAAACCATCCAAACGCATTTGAAGTTAAATCACAATGATGCTGAGAAAAAATCCATTGATCTGTTGAGAGAAGTCGGAATTGAAAATCCAGAAAAAAGAATAAATGAATATCCACATCAATTTAGTGGCGGCATGCGCCAAAGGGTTGTAATAGCATTAGCTATAAGCTGTGAGCCAGACCTGATAATAGCTGACGAACCGACAACTGCCCTAGATGTAAGCATTCAATTTAAAATTTTAAAGTTATTAAAACAACTAACAATTAAAAGGAACCTTGGCGTAATAATTATTACTCACGATATGGGAGTGATAGCAGAAACAACAGATCGGGTTGTTGTGATGAGATTGGGTAAAATAGTTGAACAAGGCAAAACAACTGAAATTTTATCTAACCCCCAATCTATTGAGTGTAAAAGCTTGGTAATGTCTGTACCGCCTACAAATAAAAAAATTGATAGATTTAAGTTATTAAACCCCGAAGGAAAGCAAGTAACAAATAGCTCTATTAATCTTACAAATAGTATTATTAAAAATTGGGGTGTAAGGGAGATTAACAATAAAAAACTATTAGATTTTATAAATGTAACAAAAATATTTGATGATAATGCAATTATTTCAACTAAAAAAAGTGAAAATAAAATTAAGGCTTTAGATAGAGTATCTTTTCAAATATTCGAAGGGGAATCTTTTGGTTTGGTTGGTGAATCCGGATCAGGAAAATCCACAATTGCAAAAATTGTAAGCAGTCTAATAAGCCCAACCTCAGGAGAAGTTTACTTTGAAAACGTTTCGTTACATGATCCAAAAAATAAACTCATAAAAAATAAATTCAGGGGTCAAATTCAAATGATTTTTCAAGACCCCTATTCATCTTTGAATCCAAGATTTAAAGTAAAAAACATTATTGCTGAGCCAATTAAATTTTTTCAAAAAAACATAGGAAGTGATTCAATTAATAAAAATGTTAATGACTTAATAGATATAGTTGGTATGTCCCGACAATCACTTGAAAGGTATCCTCATGAATTTTCTGTCGGACAAAGGCAAAGGGTTTCTATTGCAAGAGCTTTAGCCACAAGACCAAGATTACTTATATGCGATGAACCAACATCAGCATTGGATGTAAGTATACAAGCCCAAGTTCTTAATCTTTTAAAGGATTTACAAGATCAGCTAAATCTTACTATATTATTTATAAGTCATGATCTCCCAGTTATCCGTCAAATGTGTGACAGAACAACAGTTTTAAAAAATGGCATAGTATGCGAAACTTCTGAAACAGAAAATATATTCAATAACCCTAAACATCCCTATACTAAAGAACTCCTCAATTTAATGCCAAAGATAGAATCTGTAGTCTGATATTATTAAAGGTTCGAGCGTTGAGTAGTTA
>Ga0066849_10001017_pt1 | contig 11454 bp, 9 predicted proteins | sample ETNtaG_9_FD_65492 | JGI IMG/M metagenome (GOLD analysis project Ga0066849, IMG submission 65492) | Marine microbial and viral communities from oxygen minimum zone, Eastern Pacific Ocean - ETNP201406SV69 | ecosystem: Environmental > Aquatic > Marine > Oceanic | place: Pacific Ocean: Eastern... | reverse complement strand
ACTCCTTCATTATTAAATGAGAGCATGGATAAGCAGATTGCATTCAATTTTGTAGATTATCTTGCAGATATCAACTTTATTTCATTTCATTCTGCAAAGAAAATTTCTGAAAATCTAATGTTATTTGCTGGAGTGGATGCAATTAATTATGGAGAGTTTAACGGAACGGATATTGTAGGAAACTCTACTTCTAATTTCAACTCCTCTCAGCAAATTATAACTTTAGGTTCTTCAAAAGAACTTTCGAATAATTTTACTTTCGGAGCTAACATCAAATTATTAAATTCGAATTTAGAGACTTATCATTCTATGACTTTATCATCTAATATTTCCACAACATATATTAATCAAAACTCTGATTTTACTTCTACATTTTTAATAAAAAATATTGGTAAACCAATAATAAACTATACTTCAGAAAAAGAGGATTTGCCTTTTGAAATTCAGCTAGGTATTTCAAAATCTTTGAAACATTTACCCTTTAGATATTCTGTGGTATTACACCATTTAAATCAGTATGATATTTCTGATGATTATAATTTGAATACAATTTACGATCCAATTACAAATACAGTTCAAATAAAAGATGAAACAGTAGCTAAAAAGATATTGAGGCATGTAATAATTGGAGGGGAGTTAAACCCCTTCAGAAAGAGTCTTTATTTAAGAGGTGGATTTAATTTTCAAAGAAGAGAAGATTTAAAACTTTCATCTGCGTTTACAATGAGTGGGTTTTCATTTGGATTAGGTTTCTCTGTTAAAAAAGTACAGATTAATTATTCTAGAAGTGCATTTCATACATCAAGCTCATTAAATAGTTTTTCTATAATTACTAATCTTTCAAATTTTGGTTTGTAATGAGTAAGAAAATAAATATAGCTATTGATGGTCATTCCTCTTGTGGAAAAAGTACAATTGCTAAATCAATCTCTCAAAAATTTCAGATGAGATATATTGATACTGGAGCTATGTATCGAGCTATCACTTTATTTTGTTTACAAAATAATCTTATTTCTGAAGGAAAAGTTGATAAAAAAGCATTGAAAGAACTTCTAGATTCTATTAATTTAAGTTTTGAATATAATCTTGATAATGGTCTGTCGGAGACTTTTTTAAATGGAGAAAATGTTGAAGACAGAATAAGAGGTTTGCAAGTCTCCGAAAATGTAAGTTTCGTTGCAAAAATTCATTTTGTAAGGGAAAAGCTAGTTGTTTTGCAACAAGCAATAGGAAAAGAAAAAAATGTGGTTATGGATGGTAGAGATATTGGAACAAAAGTTTTTCCTGATGCTGATATAAAGTTCTTTGTTACAGCTGATGTTCAGATTAGAGCGAAAAGAAGGTTTGAAGAAATGAATTCAAGGGACGTAAGCTTTGATCAGGTTTTGAACAATCTAAAGATGAGAGATGAAAATGATACAAACAGAGAAACAAATCCTTTGAAAATGGCAGAAGATGCTATTTTAGTTGATAACTCGTATAAATCATTAGATCAACAAAATAACTTTGTTTTTGCTGAAATTAAGAAAGTCTTCCAAGATGAAAATTGAAATAGATAAATATTCCGGATTTTGTTTTGGAGTAGTTTATGCTATTCAGATGGCTGAGGAGGAATTAAAACAAAGTAATACTCTTCTTTGCTTAGGAGATATAGTTCATAATAATAAAGAAGTTGAGAGATTAAATAATTTGGGGCTAAAAGTGATTAATCATGATGATTTAAAGAATTACCATGATTGCAAAGTTTTAATTAGAGCTCATGGAGAACCCCCTTCCACTTACAAAATTGCAATGGAAAACAATATACAATTGTTAGACGCTTCTTGCCCTGTGGTTTTAAAATTACAACATCAAATAAAAGAGGGGTATAAAAGCGCATTTGAGATTGATGGACAGATTGTAGTTTATGGTAAAAAAGGTCATGCTGAAGTTGTTGGATTGTTGGGTCAAATTCAAGGAGATGCTGTTTTAGTTTCTTCAATAAGTGATTTAGATCAGTTAGATTTTAATCGGCCAATTTATATGTACTCCCAAACCACAAAAAGCCCAAAAACCTATTTAGATATTAAAAAAGAAATTGAGAAAAGAAGAACAAATATTGGAGTAAATGATCCTCTTCAATTTGTAGTAAATGACACACTTTGCAGACAAGTTTCAGGTAGAGAGCCACAATTAAAACAATTCTCCGCAAAACATGATGTTATTATTTTTGTTAGTGGAAAGAAAAGTTCGAACGGAAAGATGTTGTATGAATCTTGTAAAAATGAGAACTCTAACTCTTATTTTATTTCAGATGTAGACGAAATAAATTCTGATTGGTTCTCATTAGTAAATTCAGTTGGTATTTGTGGAGCAACTTCTACTCCTTTATGGATGATGGAGAAAGTTTCTGATTTTATTTCTAAAATTAAATAGAAATCCCAACTGTATTTCTATGATTATTGTATATTTGCAAACCTTTTTGCTGTGTTGATTTTAAGGAGTAGAAGGGAAAAATAAAATAATTAATTCCTCTCGGAACTCCAAACATTAACCTTAAATGGTGCCGGGATACAAGAAAGAAGACAAAATGTCAGGTAAAGAAGTGCAAAAAGAAACAAAAACTACAGCAAAAAAGACTGTAAAGAAAACTGCAAAAACTACAGCAAAGAAGACTGTAAAGAAAACTGCAAAAACTACTAAAAAAGCGGCTACAAAATCCACTAAGAAAATTGAAGAGATAAAAGAAGAAGTACAAACAACTCCAGAAGTTGTTGAAGAAACTGCTGTAGAAGAAGTGAAATCAGAAGAAATTGAAACTACAAAAGAAGAACCAAAAGAAAGATCAGAAGACTTTGATTGGTCAACTGTTTTAGAGGAAGAGACTGATGAAGATTTAAACAAAGAAGAAGAATCAATGTATTCTTCAACTATGCCTAAAATTGAAGAGAAACAGGTTTTAGACGGAAAAGTTGTAAGTATATCAGAAAGAGAAGTAATTGTAGATATAAACTTTAAGTCCGATGGTGTAATTTCTAGTTCAGAATTTAAATATAATGAAGATTTAAAGGTAGGAGATGAAGTTGAGATTTTAGTTGAGAAACAAGAAGATAAGAATGGTCAGTTAATTTTATCTCATAGAAGAGCTAGAGTTCTAAGAGCATGGGAGAACGTAAATAGCTCTTTAGAAAGTGGTGAAGTAGTTCAAGGTAAAATAAAGAGTAGAACTAAAGGTGGTATGATTGCTGAAGTATTCGGAATTGAAGCCTTTTTACCTGGTTCTCAGATTGACGTTAAACCAATCAGAGATTATGATGAGTATGTTGGTAGAGATATGGAATTTAAGGTTATAAAAGTAAATGAAGCTTACAGAAATGTTGTAGTTTCTCATAAAGCACTTATTGAAGCAGACCTTGAAGGACAGAAAGAAGAAATTATGTCTAAATTAGAAAAAGGACAAGTAATTGAAGGTATTGTAAAGAATATTACATCATACGGAGTGTTTGTTGACTTAGGAGGTGTTGATGGATTAATTCACATTACTGATCTATCTTGGGGTAGAGTTTCTCACCCTGAGGAAGTAGTAAAATTAGATGAGACTATTAATGTTGTAATCTTAGAATTTGATAAAGAAAAGAAAAGAATCCAACTTGGTTTAAAACAATTAGGTGAACATCCTTGGGATTCTTTAGATGAAAAAATGAAAGAAGGCGATATAGTAAATGGTAAAGTTGTTGTTGTTGCTGATTACGGTGTATTTGTTGAACTTCAAACAGGAGTTGAGGCTTTAGTTCACGTTTCTGAAATGTCGTGGTCAACTCATTTAAAGAGTGCGGGAGATTTTTATAAAGTAGGTGATCAAATTGAAGCTAAGGTTTTAACTTTAGATAGAGAGGAAAGAAAGATGTCATTAGGGGTTAAACAATTAACTGAAGATCCTTGGGCAATTATTGATAAGAAATATTCAGTTGATTCAAGGCATTCTGTAAAAGTTAGAAACTTTACTAACTTTGGTATTTTTGTTGAGTTAGAAGAGGGTATTGATGGACTTGTTCATATTTCTGATTTATCTTGGACTAAAAAAATTAAACATCCAGCAGAATTTACTAAAGTAGGAGAATGCATTGATGTAATTGTTTTAGAGGTTGATGTAGATAATAGAAGAATTAGTTTAGGACACAAACAAACGGAAGTTGATCCTTGGGATAATTATGAAACTACTTATATTATTGGAAATGATTTTGAAGGTACAGTTAAAGAAATTTTTGCTAAGGGAGCAATTATTAATTTAGGAGATGATGATATTGAGGCATTTTCTCCATTAAGACACATTGAAAAAGAAGATGCTAGCAAACTTACTGTTGGTGAACCTTCTACTTTCAGAGTATTAGAGTTTTCTAAAGAGAATAGAAGAATTTTAGTTTCTCATACATCTACTTTTAAAGATGAGGAAGTGAAAAACAAAAAGAAAGAAAAAGCAGCTACAGAAAAAGTTGTCAAAAAAATACAACAAACACAACAGAAATCTACATTGGGTGATTTAGATTCCCTGTCGAGTTTGAAAGATAACCTTGAAAAGAAAGGTGAATAATTAAAAAAGAAGTCCTAATTTTTATTAGGACTTTTTTTATACTATTTTTGTCGGTATAAAATGAAAATGGAAAAACAGATAATAAGTAGTGAGCAATTTGGGATAATGATTGAAAGATTATCACATCAACTTATTGAAAATCATGGAGATTTTTCAAATACAATTCTTGTTGGAATTCAACCTAGAGGAGTAGAATTCGCAGAAAGGATCTTAGAAAAGCTAAATCAGATTTCTAATAATAGTATACAATCTGGGAATCTAGATATTACATTTTTCAGAGACGATTTTGGAAGGAGAGATAATCCAATTGAAGCTCAAGAATTAGACATGAATGTTTCTGTAGAAGGAAAAAGAGTTGTCCTAATTGATGATGTATTATTTACTGGGAGATCAATAAGATCAGCTATGGATGCTTTACTAAGTTTTGGCAGACCAAAACAAGTAGAATTAATGGTTTTAATTGATAGAAGGTTAACTAGGCATCTACCTATTCAACCAAATTATGTTGGCAGAACCGTGGATACTATACTAGAAGAGAAAGTAATTGTTAAATGGAAATCTTCTCAGTCTGAAGATAAAATAATATTAATAAATTCTGAGAATGAGTAAATTATCGGTCGATCACCTTTTAGGGATAAAGAATTTGAAGAAAAAAGATATTGAGTTAATCTTTAAAACAGCAGATAATTTTAAGAGGATTATTAATCAGCCAATTAAAAAGGTTCCAACACTTCGAGATATTACCATTGCTAATTTATTTTTCGAAAATTCTACAAGAACACGACTTTCATTCGAGATTGCAGAAAAACGACTTTCAGCAGATGTTGTAAATTTTTCCTCATCTTCTTCTTCAGTAAAGAAAGGAGAAACCTTAATTGATACGGTAAACAATATTTTAGCTATGAAGGTTGATATGGTAGTTATGCGTCATCCGAATCCTGGTTCATCTGAATTTCTATCTAGGAATGTAGAAGCGAAAATTGTAAATGCAGGAGATGGAGCTCATGAACATCCTACACAAGCTTTGTTAGATGCATATTCAATTAGAGAAAAATTCGGTGATGTTGCAGGTAAAAAGGTTCTAATTATTGGAGATATTCTGCATTCAAGGGTAGCATTGTCTAATTTTCATTGTCTTAAAAAATTAGCTGCTGAAGTTAGAGTTTGTGGACCCTCTACATTAATGCCAAAATATCTGGATTCTTTAGGAGTAAAACATTTTACAAATATAAAAGAGGCTCTTAATTGGTGTGATGTAGCAAATATTTTACGAATTCAGTTAGAAAGACAAGATGTAAACCATTTTCCATCATTAAGAGAATATTCTATGGTATATGGTGTTAATAAAGAGTTATTAGACTCCTTAAATAAAGAAATTGTTGTAATGCACCCTGGTCCAATAAATAGAGGAGTAGAATTAAGTTCGGATGTAGCAGATTCGGAACACTCCATAATTCTAGATCAAGTAGAAAATGGAGTAGCGATAAGGATGTCTGTTATGTATTTATTAGCTCAAAAAATTAATAAATAGATGAATAATTTAATAAACGGAAACACTTTGATTTTTAAAGTTTCAGAGAAAGGAGATATAGGAGAATTAAATATTACTGGTGATGTTACTAATTTTGTTGCTGATATGTCAAACGTAACAGCAGAAGTGATAGATGTCATTAAAAATAATTTGATTACTTTTGGGCAATCAATTGATCCAAAAGAAGGTTCGTTTGTTGTTGTTTCTACTCATCAGTTTGATGAAAATTTAAATATAGTACCAACAATGCAAGAGGCTTTTGATTATATAGAAATGGAAGAAATTGAAAGACAATTAAATTTTTAATAATATAAAATATAAACTATGAAAAAGATTTTACTAGCTTTAACAATTATTTTTGGATATACAAATGCATATTCTCAATGCACTCCAGATACTTATTATCAAGATTCTACTTATGGACTGTGGCCGGATACAATTCAAAATCTTGCAACATGCGTACAAAATGTAAGTTATCATGATGAGATTACCATTAAAACTCCAGCAACATTAATTGAAGCCGCTGCGGGAGATTCAACATTTACACAACTTGATACAGTTATTTTAGGATCCTCTTATAGTTTCCAACTTGCAGCTTGGCCTGTAGATAGTATGAGTCTTGTCTCAATAGATGGTTTGCCTAATGGATTATCACTTAGTTGTGCATACTCCAATTGTGTTCTGCCTGGGGATGTGTTAACTTGCGCCTCTGTTGATGGTACGACTGCAGATCCTATTGGCGTATATCCAATTACTATCTGGGTAGATGTTTATACTCACGGAACATTAGATTTAGGAATTATTCAATATCCACTTTCTACTTCTTTGTTTGATGCTACAGGTTCTTATGAAAGTGTTAGTGGATACAAAATTGTTGTTTCCAATACTTCTTCTTATGAAATGTTTAATTCAAATGAATTTACTTTGTTGCAGAATGTTCCAAATCCAACAAGAAATAATACTACAATTCAGTTTAATACTCCAAATTCTAAAATGATAAAATTTCAAATTACAGATATGTTTGGAAAAACAGTTTATTTTGAAAATATTGCTTCAGAAATCGGGTTAAATACTATTGAATTTAATAATAAATTAAGTGCAGGTGTTTATACTTATTCTGTTCAAAATGATGAGAGAATTATTTCTAAAAGAATGATAATTTCTGAGTAAATGTCATATCAACTTACAATTTTAGGATGTAGTTCTGCTATTCCTACAATTGATAAAAATCCTACCGCTCAGTTGCTAAATGCAAACGAGCGGTTTTTTTTAATTGATTGTGCAGAAGGAACTCAAGTTCAGCTACGTAAATACAAAATAAAATTTCAAAAGATTAATAGAGTCTTTATAAGTCATTTGCATGGAGATCATTATTTTGGACTTATTGGGCTAATAAGTAGTATGAATCTTCTTGGTAGAGACAAAGAACTTCATATTTATGCTCACCAGAAATTGAAATCAATTATTGATATTCAGTTAGATGTTGCTTCTACTGAACTTTGTTATCCATTATTCTTTCATCCTATAACACCAGATATAGATGAAGTTTTATTTGAAGATAAGAAGATTAGAATCTCAACTTTTCCATTAAACCATGGAATAGATTGTAATGGATTCTTATTTGAAGAGAAACTTTCTCCAAGAAAGTTGTTGTCAGAAAAAGTAAGGGAATATATTATTCCAATTGATAAACTAAAAGAAATAAAACAAGGATCAGATTTTATATCTGCAGATGGTAAGAAAATTAAGAATACAGAGATTACAAAAGAAAATAGAATTCCTAATAGTTATGCTTTTTGTTCGGATACAAAATATCATGAAGAATTAATAGAGAAAATAAAGGATGTTAAATTATTGTATCATGAAACGACTTTTATGAAGGACAGGTCAGTCCGAGCAGACGAAACCAATCACTCTACAACTATTGATGCTGCAAATATTGCAAACTTATCTTCTGCAAAAAATCTATTAATTGGTCATTTTTCACAAAGATATCAGGATGAAGATTTGTTATTGAAGGAAGTAAAATCAATTTTTAATAAAGCAATGATTGCATCTGAAGGGCTAATAATAGACTTTTCTGATTTGTAGTTCTTTGAATTTATTTTTATTTAGGTATATTTGCACCTATTCAAAAAAATATTTTTTCAAATGAAAAGAATTTTATTTATACTATCTTTTGTTTTTGTGCTTTTTGAGAGTAATTCTCAGATAATTACAAATGATTCTATTTATGTAGATTGTAATTCTAGTGGTTATATTATTATCACTACTGACATTCCTACACCATTTTATTCTTGGTATTTATTTAATGATTCTTTATCTATTTGGGAAGGAGATACTTCTGGATCAAATATTGATTCTATTTCGTTTTCTGAGTGTGGAAATTACAGAGTTATTGTATATGATGCTGGATATACTCCTTCTGATACTAGTGATTTTCTCATACCTTGTCCAATAGAGAAACTTATTGCGTCTCATCAAAACATTAATTGTTATGGAGATTGTACAGGTAAGCTAATGCATGAAGTTTCTGGAGGAGTACCTTTTGACCCAAATGGGATTCCTAATGATGGTGATGAATATTATATTTATTCTTGGTATCAAAATGGAACTCTATTTTCTAGTGGTCCAAACGATACAACTTTAACTAATTTATGCAATGGACAATCTAAAAGCGTACCATATTTACTATATGTTGAAGACTCTATTGGTTGTATTTATCAAGCAACAGACTCATTAACTGGCCTGCAAGACACATCATTCATCTTTCAGCATGATAAAATTAAGATAGATTCTGTACAAGTTAATTCCGTAGTTTGTAAAGGTGATTCTACAGGTTCATTTGAAATATGGGTTACAGGAGGAAAAAGATTGGATCCAAATAATAGTATTGTATTAAATGACACACTTGATGGTGATGAATATTACTACTATTATCTTTTAAATGATTTAGGAGATACAGTTGCTTACAGTGAATTTCCAGATTCTTCTTTGAATTTTTCAACAATGACCTCTCCATTTCCATTAGCTCCAGAACATGTGCAATTTAGTGGTTTATCTGTTGGAGATTATACTGTTCATATAGAAGATCAATTTGGATGTCCTTTTGATACTACAATTTATGTAATGGAACCAGATTCATTGTCTTTACATGTCTCCATTGACTCTAATTCTTCTTTTATTTGTGAGCATGATCCAACTTCGATAACAATTGATAGTGTTTCTGGAGGTCATCCGAATAATTTATATTATTATTGGGAAGGAACTTCACCAACTACAGATTCAATGTACGTACCTGCTGGATCATATCATGCAATTATTTTGGATACAATTTATGGTTGTAAAGATTCTCTAGATTTTAGCTTTACTGCTCCAAATATAATTTCTTGTAATGTAATATCTACAATAGCAGAGTGTTTCGGTACAAATACAGGAAGTTTACAAATAGACTCTATTTATGGAGGAACACCACCTTATACTGTGCAATGGGGTGGTATTGATACAAATAATTTATTTGCAGGTCAGTATACTCTATTTATAACAGATGCTTTAGGGTGTATTTATATGGAAGATCATGAGGTTTTTGAAAATTCTGATGTAAACTTAAATGAAACAACTTACCCTCCTTCTTGTTTTGGAACAAATACAGGAAGTATTGCTATAAATCTTACTGGAGGAACATCTCCTTATTTTTCTTACAATTGGTCTTCAAATGCTACTGGTGGTCCAGATTCAATTTACTCTCTTTCTGCTGATACTTATTTTTTAGAAACAACAGATGCTTTAGGTTGTATTTTTTTAGATACTATTGTGATGTCTGAACCTGATAATTTAGTAGTAGATTTTGGAGGCTATACAAATCCTTTGTCTTGTAATGGAGGACAGACTTTAATTAATTCAATTATTACAGGAGGAACCCCTCCATATAGTTATAATTGGACCCCTTCTTCTACTATGAGTCAGATTGTTGCAACAGCAGGAGAGTACACACTCGATGTTACTGATACTAACGGATGCACTTCAATCAATCAGATTCTAATAACTGAGCCAGAATTGTTAGAAATTGTAAACACTTCTTTTGTTCAGGCTACTTGTAATATTGGAGCTACAGCATCTATTGTAGTTTCTGGAGGTACGTTGCCCTATAGTTATATCTGGAGCAATGGAGACACTACTTCTTATGCTTCTAATTTAGGTGAGGGAACACAATTGGTATTTGTTACTGATTCTTGTGGATCTACCGATTCTATTTCATTTGAAGTAGAATCATACATATTGGAAACCACTATTGATCATTATAATAATCCAGATAATTATGCTGAAGTTGAAGTATTATATTCTACTTCTGGACCTCCTTATGATTATCAGTGGTATAATGAAAATATGAATATTATTATTGGGGAAACAAATAATATTATGGAAGATTTATGTCCTTCTTGGTATTATTGTATTACAACAGATGCTAATAATTGTGAATCTACTGATAGTATTCTTGCTGAACTTTATTTCCCAATGGGAGGTATTATTGACGAAAGTACTACAACAGTTTATGAAGATTCTCTGCTTTGGGGATCCGAACCTTATACCTACTTGTGGGATAATGGAAATATTACAGCAAAAGGAAACATTTGTCCTGGATTCCATAGAGTTTGGGTTACAGATGTCAATGGTTGTGAAGTAGTAGGAGAGATTACTGTTGAAGATATCTTGTTAATTCTTTCTCCTTCTGATATTATTATTGAGTGTGATATTACTAATTTGGATGTGGAATTAGAAGTAACTGCAACAGGAGGAACAGGAGATTATACATACTTGTGGAGTAATGGACAAACTGAAAATCCAATAAACTTATCTTTAAATCCAGGAGTTTATAGTGTTGAGGTTACAGATGAGAATTTATGTAATGAAGATACTGTATTTCATATTGCATCTATGTCATCAGATTGTATTCCAAATGTATTTTCTCCAAATGATGATGGTTCTAATGATGTTTGGAACTTAGAAGACGCGTTTTTCTATTTAGATTCTGAAGTAAGAGTTTATAATAGATATGGAAAATTAGTGTTTAAATCAGTAGGTTATGAAACTCCATGGGATGGTAAAAATAAATCAGGAAATGATGTGGAGGATGGAGCTTACTTTTATGTTATTGATTTAGCTCATGATATTGAAAAAATAAAAGGAACAGTATCAATTATCCGATAAACTTTATAATTTTTTTTGTTTGATCGGTAGAGAAATACTGAATTTTAATATCTCTTTTAAACCAACTAATTTGTCGTTTTGCAAACCTTCTAGTGTTTTGTTTTATCATATTTACAGCTTCTTCTTGACTATATTTTCCGTCAAA
>Ga0066849_10001014_pt1 | contig 11493 bp, 5 predicted proteins | sample ETNtaG_9_FD_65492 | JGI IMG/M metagenome (GOLD analysis project Ga0066849, IMG submission 65492) | Marine microbial and viral communities from oxygen minimum zone, Eastern Pacific Ocean - ETNP201406SV69 | ecosystem: Environmental > Aquatic > Marine > Oceanic | place: Pacific Ocean: Eastern... | reverse complement strand
AAGACCTTCTAAACCTTGATTAACATCACCAATTTTCCCAACATCTTCTCCAAAAATTAATAAATCATCATGTTTACTAAGTAAAGCTTCAAAATTATTTCTAATGATAATTCTTCCATCAACAAGTTCAGGGTTTTTCGGATATTCTACTGGAGTAATTTTTATTTTATTAATAAAATCTAAACTATAAGAGTATAAATTTGATGATACCTTTTCTTTAATTTCTGATTTAAGAGATACGAGCCAATTTTTAAATTTTTCAGTTTTTATATCAGGAAACTTAGATAAAATATATTCTGTTTTTCTTGCTGAGGAGATAATATCATTATAGCAAGGTTCGTCATTTGAAAGCAATTCTTTTTTAATTAACTGTAAGTTTATATCATTATTAGTCTTACTTATAAAATCATTATAAAAATGAAAAAATATTTCTCTTTGTTTTAATATAGGAGCTTGATATTCCTTCCAAGCAATCCTTCTTTCATTTTTGACCTTTATTTTTGCATTTTCTTCAATTAATTTTAGATCATTAAGATTTGCTATGCCATTTGACAAAATCCATTCTTTCATTTTTAAATTACAGTCGTGTTCTTTTTCCCATTCTAATCTTTCTGTAGTTTTATATCTTTCATGCGATCCAGATGAAGAATGACCTAGTGGTTGAGTTAATTCAGTAACATGAACCATTACAGGGATATGATCTTTTCTGGCTAGTTTTGATGCATAGCTATATGCATCAATAAGCGAGGTGTAATCCCAACCTTTAACTTCTATTATTTCTAATCCTGATTGTTTATTGTTTTTTTGAAACCCTTCTAATGCTTTAGAAATACTTTCTTTAGTTGTTTGATCTTTATTATGAACGGATATTCCGTAATCATCATCCCACACACTAATTACCATTGGAATTTGAAGAACACCTGCTGCATTAATAGCTTCAAAAAAAACACCTTCACTTGTGCTTGCATTCCCAATAGTTCCCCATGCTATTTCATTTCCGTTATTTGAAAATTTAGATGAATTTTTTGTGGAATGATTTCTGTAGATTTTTGAAGCTTGAGCTAAACCAACTAATTTAGGCATTTGAGATCCAGTTGGAGATACATCAGCAGAATGATTTTTTTGATTTATTAAATCAAGAAACTTATTGTCTTCAACACTTTTTGTAACAAAATGCCCCACCATTTGGCGTCCACCAGACATAGGTTCACGATCTAAATCAAGATCAGCATATATGGCAGAGAAAATTTGTTTAATTGATAAAGCATTTTGGGCTAATAGAATTGTTTGATCTCTATAATATCCAGCTCTAAAATCTCCATTATTAAAAAAATGATTTAAAACAACTTGAGGAAGTTCTTTTCCATCTCCGAAAATTGCAAAATTTCCTTTTCCTGAAAGTACTTCTCTTCTTCCAAGAAGAGCACACTCTCGACTTTCTACAATGATTTTGTAATCTTCAAGCACTTGTTTTTTAAATGCATTAAAGGAAATTTTTTGATTTAATTCTGTTTTAAGAAGATTCATGATTTAATTTCAATTGTAATATAAGAAGATTTTTTTTTAATTTTCTTTACACTAAAACCATTTTCTAGTAAATAAGGAGGTAAGAGTTCTAGGTTCAAGTAGGATTTTAAACCTCAATTTTGAATTATAGTTGTCTTGAGAAATTTCAAACCCATTTGATGATGCTAAAGGAAAAAATAGTTCTAAATAATCAGGTACTAAATTTATTCTAAATCCAGCATCATAATATCCTTTTACTTTTAAATATCTATTTTTAACTAAACCAAAATCAGTATAAAATTCTATCCATTTCCATAATCCAATGTATAAGTTTGTTGAAATCATAAAATCATTAACATTAGACTGTTCAAATTTTGATTTAAAACCTCCTTCAGCCGGAATAAATTGTTGACTATAAAATCCCGTTTCCTCTGATCTTCCTAGATAATTATATTGAAAAAGATAGTCGGTTACTTTATTCAAATTAAAATCGAAGAAATTATCTTTTTTAAAATAGTCATACCATAAAAATTTTCCAGCAAACAATCGAATTTCAAGCTGTCTGCCACTAGGAAAAAGTTTTCGATAGTTATTTTCAAAAATTACTTTTCCAAAGTTTTTTGATAGCTCTAAACTTGATCTAAATGTAAAATATTTAATAGCTCCTTTGTTAAGATAATCATATCGTAAATTTAATATACTATAATCAGGATCTGTTTTAATGTTTAAATCTTTTTCTCTATGAACATTATACCATGATATATTGAAAAGTTGTCTTTTGTTTGATCTAAGATCTGAAGTTCTAAAAACCCAAGACAAACTTGGAACAAAAACAGAATACCTTAAGTTTGAATTGTAATGATAAGAACTTCCGAAAATTTGAAATTGAGTTAAATAGTTTTTATCGTAATCATTATAAAACTTAAATACTGACCTAAATGAACCTACCCATGAATTTTCATTAAATGAATATTCAGGAAAAGTATCGATTGAAAATGTTTGAGATTTAATTTTTTTATTAAACAATCTCATTCCAACAGAAACACCATCATACTTATTGTTGAAGTTTATAATGGGAGTATAAAAAATTTGATTTTTTTTTGGATCTTCTATATCCTTTAAAAAATTAAATTTGAAAGGTTTAATTCTTGAAGGTCTTTTAATAAACTTCCAATTGTTTTCTTTATTTGATTCTGGAAAATTTAAACCAGGATTTAAAGAAATGTAATCAGCGTCAATTCTTTTTAATTTAATAATTGTATCGTTAGTAAAGGAAATCCATTTATTAAATACAGTTGAATCCTTTTTAATCAAACCAATTCTAACAGGTAGTGATCTTTTTGATTTTTCTTCTATTTTAAATAAAATATTCTCTTTATTTAATTCTATATCTTTAATTTTAAAATCATATGCTTTTCTGTCTTTAATATATGTATCAAAAAACCATTTTGTTTTATGTTTAGTTTTTTTTAAAAAAAACTTTTCAAAATCTTCAATCTCTGATTTTGAAAAATATTCTTTTAAATATTTACTAAAATTCTTTTTACCAATATTCTTCTCGAGATAATTTAAACCCATCCCTACATGATAGGGTGAAGCAATTTTCTCATTAAACTTTATTAATTTATCTTTTGGCAAGACATCTGGTTGTTGAAGATTTGATCTTTGAGAAAACTCATAAAAAAACTCATAACCATCATTAAACTTTAATTTGGATAATTTAAAAGGTTTTAATAATGAATAATTTGCAATTTCTCCTAAAAGTTTTTCGTTAGGGTAGAAGGTTTCAACATACTTTATCATTATGTAGGTATTAATGCCATTTATTACCCAATGATTTTTTCTTTTATTAATTATTAGTAACTCATTGAGGTAATTGTTTAAGTATGCTTTTAAAAATCTTATTTCATAATAAAATTTATCAGAATATACATTCAAAAATTTAGGGAGTTGATTTAAACCATAAAAAGGATTTTTATCATAGTCCTTTTTTAGAACTAATATTTTATTGTGTGGAAAAGGCTTAATTAAGGAAGAAACAAAAGAATCAATTTTTTTTTGACTCAATATTAACTGATTTGAATCAATAAATTTATGATTTAGATCAGTTATTAATACTTTTCCGTTTTTTAATTTATTAGATTTAAATTCATTTTCATCATTAAATATATATTGTGCTCTTACCTGATTTAGACCAATAAAATTTTTGGTAAACCTTTTTTTAGTATTTTCAGAACTAACTTCATCTAAGTTACTTGTCAAATTTAGATTATTCGGAAATTCCCATTTTATAATAAAATTTGAAGGTAATGAGCTATTGTCATCTATATCAAGATTACTATTAATTATCCATTTATTGTTAATAAATGGAGCCATGGAAATAAACCAATACCTTAAATTAATTGAAGTGTTATTTTTAATTCCATATCCAGTGAATTTTTGGTCAGGAAGCTTAATGGAATAATTTAAAGTAATTTCATTTTCTTCATTTATAGAATTATATTCTGGAAGAAATACTTTTATGATATCAGGATTTTTTTTCTCTCTTACCCAAACTAGATCAATGTTTTCTTTTGAAATATTATATATTTTGGTAAACCCTCTTTTATTTTTTGAAGATAAATAAAAACTTCTGTTATATTCTTCTGCTAACCTGTTTGATAATGGTGTCTCAGTATTTTTATATGAATTTGACCAGTCATATAAATACAATTCATTACTCTTATTTGTTCTAATGTTTTTATATTTTATTTTTTGCGAGATAACTATTGTTTCCTCCTTTAAATTTAGATTAGCCTCAATTTTGTAATTCATATTTACTTGAGATCTAGAATTAAAAAGACTAAAAAACAAAAAGACATTAAGGGATAAATAATAGATTCTATTCATTTATGATTAAAAATTAGGTCTTAAATTTTTGTTTTCATAATATTTATTTAAAATTTCAATTACCTCTTCTGCACTATCAACAATTTCAAAAATTGAAAGATCATTTTTGTTTATTTTGTTTGTTTTCAAGAGCTTTTCTTCTAACCAGTTAACTAATCCATGCCAATAATCTTTCCCAACTAAAACAATAGGGAATTTTTCAATTTTTTTAGTTTGAATTAATGTCATAGCTTCAAACAATTCGTCTAATGTTCCTAATCCTCCAGGCATAACTACAAAACCTTGAGCATACTTAACAAACATTACTTTTCTAACAAAAAAATAATGAAAATCAATTAATTTATCTTTATCTATAAAAGGGTTACTTCCTTGTTCATGGGGGAGCAAAATGTTTAATCCTACTGATGCTCCACCTCCAATTTTAGCGCCTTTATTTGCAGCTTCCATTATTCCTGGACCTCCACCACTAATTACTCCATATCCATTTTTAACAATTTTAGTTGAAATTTCAACCGTGAGTTTATAATCGTTATTTGATAATTTTGTTCTAGCTGAACCAAAAATTGAGACACAAGGACCTATAGCGCTTAATTTTTCATATCCTTCAACAAATTCACTCATTATTTTAAAAAGAGACCATGAATCATGGGTTTTTATTTCATTCCAATTTTTTTTATTTTGAGGTTTCATCTTAATCTATTTTAATAGTTCTTTCATTAAAAATGAAGCAGTATGACTTTTTTTGTTTTTAATTATTTCTTCTGGGCTACCTTGGCATATTATTTCTCCACCATTTTCCCCTCCCTCTAATCCAATATCTATAATATGATCAGCTTGTTTTATAACATCCATATTATGCTCTATTATCAATACAGTATTTCCTCTTTTAACAATAATATTTAAAACATTTAATAAAACTCTAATATCCTCAAAATGAAGCCCTGTAGTTGGTTCATCTAATATATAAAAAGTATTTCCAGTATCTTTTTTTGAAAGTTCACTAGAAAGTTTAATTCTTTGGGCCTCTCCACCTGATAGTGTAACAGAAGATTGGCCTAATGAAATATAACCTAAACCAACATCTTTAATAGTTTTTAATTTTCTTGAAATTTTAGGGATTGATTGGAAAAAAAGATAAGCTTCATTAACTGTCATATTTAGGATGTCTGCAATAGACTTTCCTTTAAACCTTATTTCTAAAGTCTCTCTATTAAACCTTTTACCCATGCAACTTTCACACTCAATATTTACATCTGGAAGAAAATTCATTTCAATTGTTTTTAGCCCTGCTCCTTTACATGTTTCACACCTTCCTCCAATAACGTTGAAACTAAATCTACCAGGTTTATATCCTCTTATTTTAGCTTCAGGAGTTATTGACAACAAATTTCTTATTTCATTATATATGCCGCAATAAGTAACAGGATTGCTTCTAGGTGTTCTGCCAATTGGCTGTTGATTGATTTCAATTACTTTATCAACATTTTCAACACCTATGATTTTTGAAAAAGATAAAGGTTTTTTTACACCATTAAAAATTTTATTATTCAAAACAGGATACAAAGTTTCATTTATAAGACTTGATTTACCACTTCCTGATACACCAGTAACACATATCATTAAACCAAGAGGGAAAAACACATCAACATTCTTTAAATTATTACCATTACACCCTTTTAATTCGATAAATTTTCCATTTCCTTTTCTTCTTTTTTTTGGAATTTCAATTTTAAATTTATTGGATAAATAATTTGTAGTTATTGTATCTTTTTTCATTAATAGAGTAGGTGGACCAGTCGATATTATTTCACCACCATTTTTTCCTGCCAAAGGCCCCATATCAATAAGATAGTCGGAACTTAGGATAATGTCTTTATCATGCTCAACTACTATTATTGAATTTCCAATATCGCGTAAAGATTTCAAAGAATTTATTAATTTAAGGTTATCTCTCTGATGTAAACCAATACTTGGCTCATCAAGTATATATAAGACACCTAACAATTGAGATCCAATTTGAGTTGCTAATCTAATCCTTTGAGATTCTCCTCCTGATAGTGATTTAGTAGGTCGATTTAAATTCAAATAATTCAGTCCTACATTTAACAAAAATTCTAGCCTTGTTAATATTTCTTTGATTATTTCTTCTCCAATTAATTTTTCATTATCTGAAATTTTTTTAGAAATAGTTTTTAACCATATATATAGTTCTCCAAGGTCCATTTTCGATAATTGATATATATTTTTTTTATATATTTTAAATTGAAGAGACTCTTTATTTAACCTACTACCTTTGCATTTTTCGCATTTAATTTTATCCATGAAACTTGATGCCCATCTTTTTAAGGATGAAGATTCAGAATTTTCATAAGTATTATTTATAAAATTTTCAATTCCTTCATAATTAATATTGTACTCCCTTGTTATTCCAAGAGTTTTGGATTCAATTTTAAAATTTTCTTCACCTCCATTTAAGATTATATCAAGAGCTTTGGTCTTAATTTTTTTAATAGGTTCATTTAATGAGAACCTATATTTTTTTGATATAGTTTCAATTTGTTTATATGACCATGAGTTTTTATTGTTTCCTAAAGGGATAATGCCTCCATCTTCAATGGATTTATCATAGTCGGGGATTATTTTTTTTCTATTTATAATGTTTTTAACACCTAATCCTTTACATGTTTTACACATTCCTTTAGGCGAATTAAACGAAAACGAGTTTGGTTCTGGTTTACTGTAAGATATTCCTGAATCCGGACAAACAAGGTCTCTGCTGTAATATTTTTCTTTTTTAGTTTCAGGGTTAATTATTAAAACTGAATTTTCACCATTGTAAAGAGCTGTTTTTATAGAGTTTTTTAATCTAGAAATTGATTCTTTATTGTTTTTTACTATGATCCTGTCAATTAATAATTCAATATCATGATTTTTATATCTATCTAACATCATTCCTTTTTTTAAATCAATAATATCACCATCAATTCTAGATCTTAAAAATCCTTTTTTTATAAATGAGTCAAACAAATCTCTATAATGTCCTTTTCTTGATTTTATAACTGGAGATAAAATATAAATTTCTTTTAAATTAAATTCTTTTTTAATTAATTGAATTATTTGATCCTCTGAATAACTAATCATTTTTTTATTGTTATGTAAACTATAAGCAACTCCTAGTCTAGCGTATAAAAGCCTTATAAAATCATATAATTCTGTAACTGTCCCAACTGTAGATCTTGGATTTTTTGAAGTAGTTTTTTGTTCAATGGCAATTACTGGAGATAAACCTTCAATTTTGTCTACATCTGGTCTTTCCATATTTCCTATAAATTGTCTTACATAAGCGGAAAATGTTTCCATATATCTTCTTTGACTTTCTGAATAAATAGTATCAAACGCAAGGGAAGATTTTCCACTACCAGACAAACCGGTAATTACAACAAACTTATCTCTAGGTATCGATAAGTTTATATTCTTCAAATTATGAACTCTAGCACCTTCTATTTCAATTGAATTTTTTGATTCCATAAAGTAAACTTGCAAAATTAAGATATTAAGCTTAAAATTTATTACTTAATTGAAATTGAAAATTTAATTAATATAAAAAGGAAGCATAATCATCTCCTCTAGGATCAGCTCCTGCTTGTATTATTCCTTTAGAATTAACATGTAAAGCATCTACTCTTCCTATTAATTCTTTTTCAGGTTTAATGAAATAGCCTTTTTTTAATAAGTCTTGAATTAAATGATCAAATTTTTCAGGTTCTAACCTAATCTCATCAGGTAACCACTGATGGTGGAATCTTGGAGCATTAACAGCTTCTTGAATATTCATTTGAAATTCATAAACATTTAAAATTGTCTGAAGAACTGAGGTGATAATAGTTGATCCTCCTGGAGTTCCAACTATCATTGATATTTTTTCGTTTTTTTCAATAATAGTTGGAGTCATTGAACTCAACATTCTTTTTTCAGCTTGTATTGAATTTGCTTCACTGCCAATTAGTCCAAACATATTAGGTGTTCCTGGTTTACTACTGAAATCATCCATCTCGTTATTTAAGAAAAACCCTCCTTTTTCAACGTAAACTTTTGATCCATAACTAGCATTTAAAGTGGTAGTAACTGCAACTGCATTTCCTTCTGTGTCAATTATTGAATAATGAGTAGTTTCATCACTTTCATTCATGTAGACATTTCCAAAATTTATATCTGATGAAGAAGTTGCTTTATTAAAAGAAAAATTATTCATTCTAGATTTTAAATAAACATTAGAGATTAGTTCGTTTTGAGGGATGTTGTTAAAATCAGGATCTCCCAAAAACTCGCTTCTATCTGCATAAGACCTTCTTTGAGCTTCTGTTAGTAATTGAATATATTTAAGAGAATTGTGATTGTAATTTTGAATTGAGAAAGGTTCTATCATTTTCATGATTTGCCCTAAACAAATTCCACCACTTGATGGAGGCCCCATTGAAAATATATTTAAGTCTTTATATTGAAAATTAATTAAATCTCTCCATACAGGGGAGTAGTTTTTCATATCATTTAGAGTAATTATCCCTCCTGTTTTTTTGACTTTATCAACTATTAGTTTAGCAATTTTTCCTTCATAAAAACCATTTTTGCCTTCTTTTTGAATAATTTTTAGTGTTGAAGCTATTGCATGATTTTTAATTGTATCTCCAGCTTTAAATGTATTACCGTAAAAAGTTTCTTTACCATTAATTTTAATGAAATCTTCTCTTTTGCTATTCAAACTATTTTCCTGTTTTTTTGTGACTACAAATCCTTTTTCTGCAAGATCTATAGCTGGTTGAACAAGAGTTTCCCAAGGTAAGGTTGCCATTTTTTTATATATTTCAAATAATCCCGCAACAGTTCCCGGAACACCAACAGCAAGTCCTCCAAGTGTGCTTTTATCTGGAATAATATTTCCTTCATTATCCAAAAACATGTTTTTTTGAGCATTTTCAGAAGATTTTTCTCTATAATCTAAACTTCCTTTTTCTCCATTTGATTTTCTATAAACAAAAAAACCACCTCCTGCTAGATTTCCAGCATTAGGATAACATACTGATAATGCAAGATCCATCGCAATCATTGCGTCAAAGGCATTTCCTCCTTTTGCCATTATAGAAATTCCAATATCTGAAGCTTCTTTCCTTGCAGAAACAGTAGCTGCTTTGACTTCTTTTTCATAGTTTGTACAACCAAAACAAAGAATAAACAATAAAATGGTTGTAGATAGGAATGTGTAATTTCTCATCTATTAATTTTTTATTTCATTACTATAATGTGAAATTACATCATTAATTAACCTAAAAAAATTTTTTTCATAAAATGAATAATACTAATATTGTTGATAAGCTTTTTATCTTTGTTATATGCCATTAATAAAGTCTATTTCAGGTATTAGAGGAACTGTTGGTGATGATGATAATGAAAACCTTTCTCCAGTTAATATTAAAAAATTTGTTATTTCTTATTGTGAGTGGATTTTGTCAATAAACAAAAAAGGAGATAACTTAAGAGTGGTGACAGGTAGAGATGGAAGAGAATCAGGACCTGAAATTCATAAATTAGTTAATGAAACTATAGTCTCATGCGGAATAAATGTATTAGACCTTGGCCTTTCAACAACTCCATCTGTAGGTTTTTCTATTCCAAGAACTAAATCTCATGGAGGGATAATGATTACAGCAAGTCATAATCCAAAGGAATGGAATGCTCTTAAATTATTAAATAAACAAGGAGAATTTATTAGTAAAGAAGCTGGAGAACTAATAGTGAAAAAAGTAAATAATTTTGATTTTAAAACTTTAAAAAAAAACATAATTGGTAAGATTAATTTTAAAGATGAATATTACAAAGATCATATTAATGAAATTTTAAAAATTTCTTTTTTAAAATTAGATGAAATTAAGTCTAAAAAATTTAAAGTTGTTGTCGATGGAATTAATTCATCAGGAGGAATTGCTGTCCCTTATCTTTTAGAAAAATTGAATATTAGTTGCATTAAATTAAATTGTAAACCCGATGGGGATTTTGCTCATAACCCTGAACCACTGAAAGAGAATCTTTCAGAACTATGTGAAAGTGTCAAATCGAATTCAGCTGATTTTGGAATTGCTGTTGACCCTGACGTAGACAGGTTAGTTTTTGTTGATGAAAAAGGCAAAGTTTTTGGTGAAGAATATACTTTAGTTACTTGTGCTGATTATATTTTGAAAAACACACCTGGAAATACAGTGTCCAATTTATCTTCAACTAGAGCTTTATCAGATATTACAAAAAAATATGGTAAAAACTATTATTCAAGTTCTGTTGGAGAAGTAAATGTTGTGAAAAAAATGAAAAAAACCAAAGCTGTAATCGGAGGAGAGGGTAATGGAGGAGTTATTTATCCTAAAACTCATTATGGAAGAGACGCTTTAATTGGGATTGTTTTTTTTGTATCTCATTTGGTTGAAAAGAACATATCAGTTTCAGAATTAAAAAAACTCTATCCTAAATATTATATGAGTAAAAGTAAAATTGAAATATCAAAAAAAATTAAAACTCAATATATTTTTAAAAAGATTAAGGCTTTTTACAAAAATGAAAAAATAAATAATGAAGATGGTTTGAAAATTGATTTTCATGATTCATGGGTCCATATTAGAAAATCAAATACTGAAATGATACTTAGGATATATACAGAGGCTAAAACTGAGGATAAGGCTAAAAGTTTATCAAGAGAAATTGTTAAGAGAATTAAAGAGATTTGAAAGACTTTGAGTGTTTAAATCTATTATGAGCCCAAAAATATTCAGAGGGGTCTAATTTTATTTGATTTTCAACTAATTCAATAAATTTGTTTGTTATTTCAAATTGTTTAGTTTTAATAGGGTTTTTTGATAAAACTTTAAATTCAGCTTCATAATAACCTCTTTTAACTCTTTTTATGTCAGCAAAAACTACAGGGATATTTAATTTTCTTGCAAGACGTTCAGCTCCAGTAAAAAAAGGTGTTTCAATACCCATAAATTTAGTCCAATATGTTTTTTTTCTTAGTTTAGGAGATTGATCAGCTGCAAAACCGTACACCGCTTTATA
>Ga0066849_10001013_pt1 | contig 11502 bp, 12 predicted proteins | sample ETNtaG_9_FD_65492 | JGI IMG/M metagenome (GOLD analysis project Ga0066849, IMG submission 65492) | Marine microbial and viral communities from oxygen minimum zone, Eastern Pacific Ocean - ETNP201406SV69 | ecosystem: Environmental > Aquatic > Marine > Oceanic | place: Pacific Ocean: Eastern... | reverse complement strand
GAATATAACTTTTGGACATGGGCAAGTACTCAATAAATATTCAAACTCATACAATTACCCAATTATACGACGCACAGGATTTCAGTTGAATTTTTCTCCACAAGATAGAATATCATATGATATTGATTTTTTCATATCAGATCTATCTCAGTTTTTTAATTCAGGTGGACTTATGGGTTTTCATTTTTCCTATCACCTATCTAAAAGGCTACCTCTAACAATTGGATATGGTGAAATCACTGATTTTAATCAGCTATCAGAATTAGAACTAAATAAGGAATCAAATATTAAAGCTAGAGAATTAGACTTCAAGTATAGGGCATATGAAAATAAAAAGTACTCGATTGATTTGATTTCTGAGCTTGATGGTATTTTCTTTGATAAGCCGATAAATTATTATAGATATGATGATAATGCATCAGAAGCTGGTAAAAAGAAAAAAGGAACTTGGGGTGCAATGCTTGGTTCTAATTTCTCATTTAAAAATGGACATAATTTTCAAATAGCTTTTCACTCAAATGATGCACTCTATTCTCCATATTATTTTTCTTCAAGTTATGATTTTGAAAAAGTAAGGATAGAAAAATTTGATTCTGACAACCAATTAGTAATACTAAACTCTACAGACGATATTCCTTGTAGTGATTTAGATAATGATGGGGAATGTAATAATGATGATATCTTATATTTAACTAAAGAATGGTACCCACTTTTTCTCAGAGACTATGTTTATCCCACATTGGGAAGCTCCTTTCATTATGAATATAATTATTATAATAAAAGAGGTGTTAAATTATCTGGAATGTATCTTGTTGATAATAACAATAATAGTAGTGACTCTTACTACTTATTTGATCTTGAATTATTCTCAAAAAATGGCTACTTAGTTAAGTATTTAGATGAATTCTCGCTATATTTCCATAGAAACTTTTCTTTATCCAATGTTGAAAAGTCTAAGGAAAATATTATATTTGGCGTGAATCTAGATTTTGGAATTTGTAAAGAAGTAGACCTGGAATTTGATATACAAAGAGTACATTACGATATCAATCAAGATGCAGAGGTAGATGAGGTCACATCTATTGAATCTAGATTGACTTATAATATTGCAAGGCCTTTAGATATAATAAAAAGAAGGCAGCAAAGAAAAATTGAAAAGAAATTTATACTTTTTGATATAAAACATAATTTTGGTAAAAATGGAGCCTTTTCTGAACTTATTAGGAAAATAAATCCATTTAATAAGAAAAATAAGGCTGATGATGAGATTTAGTTCGTTTTTATGTATTTTATTAGGTATGAATTTAATTGGTGTCGGAATTGGTAGCGTTATTGGATATCATTTAAATGAAAGATTTAATGATTATTATTGGTTATATTTGTCTGTACCTATATTGACAGTTGGAACCCTTTTAATGATGTATGGTGCACTTAACAGAAATGAAAATATAAAGAATGATTAAAAAAGATAAAATTGAAGAACTAAGTCCTGAACAGAGGGATAGGTTAAGTAAGCTTAAGCTTGTACTAGATCAATTTGAGGAGACGAGCCTAGTTTACGGCCCTGCTTCTGCAGAGGAGTTGAAAAATAGAATAAATAAAAATATTAGAAGTTTTGATGATGAGTTTAAATCTCTCTTAAATCAAGAATTTGAATTATTCTGGAGTGCAAGTAAAAAAGCTGCAGATAAAAATGATAAAAATAATAATATTATCTCAGATTTAGATATTCCAAGATTTTTAAGAAATTATAAAAAATAACTATATTTCTGTGCTAGATGGGGAGTTAGCGGTTCCTTGTAACCTGAAATCCGCTTATGCAGGATTGAATTCCGATGGATGGGTTTTGCTGAGTTTAATGTTTATTGTAAGCGGTGTTGACTCTTTTAGTTCTACGCAATAGTATAAACTTTAAATCCGTCAGGTCTGGAAGGAAGCAGCGGTAGAGTATATTTCTATGTGCCGTAGAATCCTGAAAGTGAGCTGGCTACAAGAAATATTATTCTAACAGGAAATTCTACCATCGGTGCACAGATTTTAAATTTATGTCATATCAGATATTATCACTAAAATGGAGACCCCTAACCTTTGATCAAATAGTTGGTCAAGGACATGTTACGCAAACTCTAAATAATGCTATATCTATGGATAGGCTGGCACAGGCATTTTTATTTTCAGGTCCAAGGGGAGTTGGAAAAACAACTACTGCAAGAGTATTAGCATCAACAATAAATAATATTGATAATCATGAAACATGTCTAGATATTATTGAATTGGATGGCGCATCAAATAGAGGTATAGACGAGATAAGAGAGATTAGGGAATCTGTTAAGTTTCCTCCATCAACTGTTAAGCATAAGGTCTATATTATTGATGAAGCTCATATGCTTACAGAGCAAGCCTTTAATGCACTTTTAAAGACTCTTGAAGAGCCTCCTAGTTATATAATATTTATTTTGGCTACTACTGATCCTCAAAAGATGCCTCAAACTATATTATCGCGAACCCAAAGATATGACTTCATTAGGATAAGTTCAGATGTCATTATAGATAGACTTCAGTATATCCTGAAAGAGGAAAATATAAACTATGAAAATAATGCACTTGATCTTATAGCGCAGAAATCTGATGGAAGTATGAGAGATGCGCTTAGTATGTTAGATCAGATAATTGCATTTTCAGATAGTGAGATAACTATTGATAATTTAAGAACTGCAATCGGTCTAATAGATCAGGAAGATATGTATTCAATATGTCATAAAATTATATCTCAAGACGCAGATGGAGCTATTGATATATTTCATTCAATTATTGACTCTGGAGTATCATCTAAGTTATTTATTAATGACTTAACTACGTTCTTGAATGATTGCATGCTTCTTAAAATAAATAAAAATAATAAATATAATTTTATGTCAGAAGCCCTCAAAACTAAAATTTACAAAAATTTAATTTTTTCAATAAAAGACCTTTTGAGGATGATTAAGCTTGGCTTTGGATTATCAGCTAGATTGAAATTCATTGAAAATAGTAAGGTTTCCGTAGAAGTCCTAATTGTCGATTATATCAATATAATATCATCAAATAGTCTATATGAGAGTTTTAATAAACCTACTGATAATGTGATAAGTGATAGTAATATTAATTCCAATACAGGCAAAATTGAGAAAAAAAATATTGCTCAAATGACAGATTCTGAGATACAAATACCAGAAATCGACGAAAAAAATAATCCAAAGGTAGAATCATCTGATAAGATAAAAGAAAATATCAATGTTGACGCTAATCTTAATAGTGCTAGCAGCGTAGTTGAGACTGAAGGCAAGAGCCATTCGGATATCAATATATTAGATCCTGAGGATAGAATTGATTCTTCTAGCCCATCAGTGGATCTAATAAAATCTAATTGGGATAATATTATAGCTAAACTAGACAAGGAGAATAGCAAACTTTCTTCATTCTTTGAAGAGACAACCGTAAAAGAAATAAAAAATAGTAAGCTTGTTTTAGAGCTAAATAATGGAAATCAATTTATTAAAAAAGTATTAGAAACAGATAAGTCAATTATAGTTGGAGTTATTAAAGATGTATGTGGTTTTAGTTTAGATATAACTATTGAAATGCTAGATAATAAGGAAGAGTCTGTAAATCAAATTGAAGATAATCTTGATAAGAAAGATGAGAAAGATCACCCTCTCCTTGATGATGCTATCAATATGTTTAAAGGAAAAATCATATCTTAAAGGAGGTTTAATATGTTTCCAAAGGGTGGGATGAAAGGCCTGATGCAACAGGCCCAGAAAATGCAAAAAAAAATGAAAGATATGGAAGATGAGCTTAAAGATTTAAGAATTAAGGGAGCAGCCTCAGGCAGTTTGGTAGAGGTAGAGGCAAATGGCAAAAAAGAAATTCTTTCAGTAAAGATTGATTCTTCAATACTAGAGGAAGAAGTAGATATGGTCGAGGACTTAATCTTAGCTGCAATTAAGCAAACTTATCAAAACATTGATAAGGAAGTAGGTGATAAGATGCAATCTATTACTGGAGGAATGAATATCCCTGGAATGTTATGATAGAATTTCCTCAAACACTCCAAAAATTGGTTGATTCATTTAAAACATTACCCGGCGTAGGATCGAAAACAGCAGAAAGATTAGCTTACTACGTTGCTGATAGCAATGAATTATTTCATCATGAATTCTCTAATAATATTTTAAATATTAAAGAGCGATTAAGTGTTTGCAATGTATGCTTCTTTTATATTGAGAAGGATACTAATTGCCATTCTTGTGGATTTAAAAGAGATAGAAATAAAATTTGCGTCGTGCAGCGTCCTAAAGATGTTATTGCTATTGATAAAGCTGGATTTTCTGGTCTATATCATGTTTTAGGTGGAGTTCTTTCACCTTTAGATCAAATAGGCCCAGATGACTTGAATATTAATGAACTATTTAATAGGATAGATGAGGAAATAAAAGAAGTTATTTTAGCTACTGATACAAGCCTAGAAGGAGATGCTACCTCAATATATCTAGCACATAAACTAGAAGAAATTAATGACTCTATTACTGTTTCAAAATTAGCACGAGGGATTCCCATTGGTGGCCAATTCGAGTATATTGATGAAATGACACTAACTAGAGCATTCAATGAAAGAACCAAGATATGAAAAGATTCATACCAAATATTCTAACGATGATTAGAATATTTTTGGTACCTATCTTTATTCTATCTATAAATTCAGATTTAGAGAACCCCTATTTTTTTGCTTTGCTAATTTTTCTTCTGGCATCAATCACTGACTATTTTGATGGTAAGCTAGCACGAAAACTTAAAGTTGTATCAAAGTTTGGTATTTTCATGGATCCTTTGGCAGATAAAATACTTGTTATGACTAGCTTTATTATCTTTTTGAAAATTGATTTATTATCAAATATTATCTTTCCTTGGATGGTAGGGTTGATTTTGTTTAGAGATTTGTCTGTAACGCTATTAAGAGTATTTATGAAACGAGCAAATATTACGATGGTAACATCTAAAGTCGCTAAACTGAAAACTGGTATGCAATTACTATCTATTATTCTTTTACTTCTACTCCTTAGTATTAATACTATCTTCCCTATAGAAATTTTCTCGCATTACCTGAAATACCTTATGATAATGCTAACTTTATTTACTGTTTATACAGGAGTTGATTATTATTATAGAAATCTTATAATTATAATTAACAGATTAAAATAATGCCAATCAATTTTCCCTTATTATGTTCTACTTTTTTCTATGTTGGAAAATTTAAATATGCCCCTGGAACTATGGCTAGTCTACTTACACTTATTATATGGGCTTTTCTCGTACCTGAAGATCTGTTGTCAAGGTCTGTGATTATGCTTTTGCTTGTATTAATTGGATTCATATCTACAAAAATATCACTACAGTTTTTTGAAGAAAAGGATCCTCAAGCAATAGTTATTGATGAGGTTATTGGAATGAGTATACCTTTATTATTAATAACAGATATTGTTGGAATGCTCCTTGCATTCATTTTATTTAGAATCTTAGATATTCTAAAACCATCAATAATATACTATTCTCAAAACTATAAGGATGAGTATGGAATTTTACTTGATGACATAATTGCTGGTTTCTGTGTACTTTTACTACTTATTAGGTATATATGAAATCTGTTTCAATCGTTGCTATTGGAGATGAATTAGTAAATGGATTTACTCTTGACACTAACTCTCATTGGCTGAAGCAAGAATTACAAAAAATTAATTTTAATATCAAAAAATCAGTTAACATACCTGATTCTAATAAACTTATAGCAATAGAGCTTAAAAACTGTTTAGAAGAAAATATAGACTTTGTCTTTATATCTGGCGGATTAGGACCTACACATGATGATATAACTAAGAAAGCATTATCAGAGTACTTAAATCTACCGATTGAGATAAATGATAAACATTTGAAATTTTTATCGAAAAAATTTAGAGATTCCTATAATAAAGTAAAGATTACAGGGAAATTAAAGAGAAATATCGAGACTCAGGCAGAAATTCTTAATAGCTTTACTTCAATTCCTAATAATATCGGTACAGCTCTAGGTATGACATCACAAATCAATAATACAAGGCTATTTGTCCTTCCTGGCGTTCCAGCTGAATATAAGGATATGATAAAAAGTTATATTATTCCAACTTTTTTCAAATCAGAACCAAAGTCACTCCCAATTCTGACGATTAAAACAACAGGGATAACAGAAAGTCGATTGTTTAATCTAATAGAGGATATCATCAATACTACTACTAATACATTTAAATTTTCAATCTTACCGCATTTTACAGGAGTAAATGTGAGGATTACACAATTAACTAAGGATGTATCCATAAATAAAGTAAAAGCTATGGTGTTAAACAAAGTAGGGATGTATTGCTACGGTTATGATGATGATGAGCTTAAGAATGTGGTTTATAGTTTATTATCAGATAAACAGCTCACATTATCCATAGCTGAATCTTGCACAGGTGGGCTTATATCTAAGAAGATTACTGATATTCCAGGTAGCTCTAAAATACTCGAAGGTAGCTTGATTGCATATTCAAATAATATAAAAGCTTCCATTTTAAAAGTTTCAAATGATATAATTGCAAAACATGGGGCAGTAAGTAGTGTAGTGGCTGAAATGATGGCTGAAAATATTGCTCAACATTTTAAAACTGATTTAGGTATTTCAATCACTGGCATTTCTGGTCCTGATGGCGGGTCAATAAATAAACCTGTAGGCCTATATTACATTGGATATTACTTTAAGGGAGAAACTTATTCAAAAAAGTTTTTATCAAAAATTAAGGATAGGGAAATCAATCGTAAGATTTCTTCTGAAACTGCATTAAATTTAATTAGAATTAAAATCAATGAGTATTATGGAAAGTAGACTATTTATAGGTTATAAAGTTCCAAGAACGATTATCGAGACTATTGCGATGACACGGTCTACTTTAGATGATGTCCAGAAAAACTTTAATTGGGTATCAGGTAACAACCTACATTTAACACTATTGTTCCTTGGTGACCATAAATCAGACTCAATTAGTGGAATAGCATCAAGGATAGAAACTACAATAAGTCAGTTTAGTGATTTCACTGTATCTATAGATGGTACAGGGACTTTTGGAAATAATAACCAAGTATTATGGTTAGGTGTAGAAAAGGGCAAAGAAGAACTTCAACGTATAAACTATGAACTACAGATTTCATTATTAGATGTTCTGGGTAGTAAAAAGAAATCTAAATTTATTCCGCATCTAACTGTCGCTCGAAAGAAAAAAACAGAAATCAACAATAATTTTGATGTGAAGAATTTCACGAATTCTGTATATTCACCAATAGAATTTCACATTAATTTTTTCACCTTATTTGAAAGTAAAATTGTAAATAATAAAGTTCATTATAAACGAATAACAAAGTTTAATTTAACCTAAAGGAAATAGCTATGGCATCTGATAATAAAACTCTTGATTTAGCAATCACTCAAATTGAAAAACAATATGGTAAGGGCTCAATTATGAAGCTTAATGAAGAGGTTGTAGTCGAATGTAACGGAATATCGACAGGTTCTATATCCTTAGACGCAGCTGTAGGGATCGGGGGTGTACCTAGAGGACGTATTGTAGAAATATATGGCCCTGAATCATCTGGTAAAACCACACTGACATTACATATCATTGCTCAAGCTCAGAAAAGCAATGGTGTTGCTGCGTTCATTGACGCAGAGCATGCATTTGATCCCGCCTACGCAAAAAAACTAGGAGTTGATTTTGAAAGTCTTTATTTCTCTCAACCTGACAATGGTGAACAGGCGCTTGAGATTGCTGATATTTTAGTTAGAAGTGGAACCTTGGATGTGATAGTTATCGACTCTGTAGCAGCATTAGTTCCCAAAGCAGAACTTGAAGGTGATATGGGTGATTCTCATATGGGTCTTCAAGCAAGATTGATGTCTCAAGCACTTAGGAAGCTAACAGGAACTGTTTCTAAGTCTAAAACTTGTGTCATTTTTATCAACCAATTAAGACATAAAATTGGTATCATGTTTGGTAGCCCAGAAACAACAACTGGTGGCAACGCATTGAAGTTTTATGCTTCTTTGAGATTAGATATTAGAAGAATTGCATCTATTAAAGATGCTGATGCCATTGTTGGTAATAGAACTAGGGTTAAAGTAGTTAAAAATAAAATGGCATCTCCAGGCAGAATGTGTGAGTTTGATATCATGTATGGTGAAGGAATATCCTATGAAGGAGATCTGATCGACCTAGCTGTTAAAGCAGAAATTATAAAAAAAATGGGTTCCTGGTACTCATATAATGATGAAAAAATAGGCCAAGGCAGAGAAAATGCTAAAAAATATATTAGAGATAATGAGAAATTCATGCTAAAGATTGAAGAAGAAGTTAGATCCTTCATTGGGATTTAATGGTAGATCACTATACAATACCCATATTTAGTGCAGAGTGGTTTACTGCAAACCTTATAACTATAGGCATTATGTTTTTATTTTTATTTTATGGTTTAAGAGTTTTAGATAAACAACAAAAAAGAGTAAGGTTAGGATATTTTTTAGGTGCTATTTTATTAGCAAGACTTCTATTTATTCACCCATATCAAATTCAGATTGGAATATGGGATAAGGTCCATAGCCTTCCTCTGCATCTATGTGGAATATCTGCTATCATTTCATTCGTTCTATTATTCAGATTCAATCAGTTTTTGTATGAGTTTTTAATTCTTCTAGGAATTCCAGGCGCTATTCAGTCCTTATTAACTCCAGAATTGACACTTGGTTATGACAAGGTATTGCTTTTTGAATACTTTGTTTCTCATGGTGGAATTATTTTATCTGGATTATTTTTAACTTTTGTCCTTGGACATGCCCCTAGGATAAAATCTTGGATTAGAGTTATAATTGCTTCTCAAGTATTACTGGTACTTATACATCTATTTAATATTTTTTTAGATTCCAATTATATGTATACAAGAATAAAACCAATTGTAGATAATATCCTAATAATTGGAGAGCATCCATTTTACTATATTGGCTTTGAATTTTTTGGTTTTCTCAATATAATGTTGTTTTATTATTTATTCATCAAATTCACAGATAGGGGAGTAGAAAATCAGATATGACTTCCACCATTAATAACATAATTCAAAGATTTCTGCTATTAACTCTCTTGATGACTATTTCTATTAATAATTTATCTGCAAACTATATCGCGACAGGTAGTTTCGGAGCTGCGACTATAGATGGAAAAATTTATAATCAGATCTCTTTTAGGCCAGAGATTACATTTAAAAAATTAGGTCTAGGTTTAGATATCAATCTTTATATTGATGAAAATGGCCAAATCTATTCTAAAAACTGGCTTTTTAAAGATACTCAGTCCTCATTTCAAACGATTATGGATAAAATTTATTATATTAGGTGGGGGAATAGAAGTGATAACTTTTATTTCAGGGCTGGAGCACTTCCTTCTATAACATTAGGGTATGGCTCGCTTGTGGAGCGATATTCAAATTCCATGGAATATCCTCAGGTAAAAAAACTTGGGCTTGATCTTATTTATGGAAATGATAAAATAAAATTTGAATATGTACATAGTGATTTTAAATCTACTCCTAGCTTGATGGCTTTAAATGCAAAGTACAATTTAACTTCTAGAGCAAATCTTTTTTTTACTGTTGCACACGATTTAAATCAATTGGCTCGATTGGATGAGATCCCTTCTAATAGAAGTGAGGATGACTGGATGGATTGGTGTTCTGAGTTAATAGATGTAGGGATTGATATAAATTGTGAGGATACATTTGAAAATATAGAGGCTCAATCTCAATATGAGGGCAAAGATCCAGTATCTGGACTTTCAGTTGGTGCAGATTATGTTATATCTGATAAAATATCGATTTATACTGAGTTCGCACAATTAGTAGGTGAGACCTCTGATAATCAAAATTTAGGTAGCGGACTTGTTTTTCCAGGGATATCATATAGATTTAAAAATGGTAAATTCCAAATAGAAGGACGACACATTCTATCAAGTAATTTTATTTTCAACTATTGGGATAGATCCTATGATATCCAGCGAGTAGTAGAGGATAATTCTAGTATAGGCTATTATACAAAGGAAAGTACTCTAGGTACGTATGGAACTATGAATGGAATTTACTCCTATTTTACATATGATATTTTGAGACTCATGAACTTTTTGATGGGGTACCAACAACTATTTAAAGATAATCAATCCTATAAATCTTTTACCTCAAGTATAAATGTTAATCCAAACTTAATTCCCAAAATTGATAAAATAGAATTTTTTTATCAAAAGAATAATTCCTCAAATCCATTTAAATTAGGCTTGGAATCAATCCATGGATATGATATTGGAGTTAAGGCCTCAGATCGAATGACTATTACGTACCAATCTAGAACAACTTATAGGCTTAATCAATCTGGCGAGCTTGAGCCCGTTAGAATAATGCAATTAGATACGCAATTTGACTTTTAAAATGAATTCAATTGAATTAAGACAAAATTTTATAGATTTTTTTACAAAGAAGAAAGGTCATACTTTCATTCGAAGCTCCTCTGTATCACCAATTGACGATCCCACCTTGTTGTTTACTAATGCTGGGATGAATCAGTTTAAAGATATATTCTTAGGAAAAATGCAAACTAATGATTCAAAAGTCACTAATTCACAAAAATGTATTCGTGTAAGTGGTAAACATAATGATTTAGAAGAGGTGGGTGTTGATAACTTTCACCATACTTTCTTTGAGATGCTAGGGAATTGGTCCTTTGGTGATTATTATAAGGAAGAAGCAATACTTTGGGCATGGGAATACCTGACAGAAGTATTAAAATTAGATAAGTCAAGACTCTGGGTTACTGTATATAAAGATGATAATGAATCTGAAGATTTGTGGAAAAAGTTGACAGATATTAAGGATGAACGAGTCTTAAAATTCGCAGAAAAAGATAACTTTTGGGAAATGGGTGAAACTGGCCCCTGTGGTCCATGTACAGAAATTCATTATTTTGTTGGCGATGATATATCAAAACAAGATCCTAGTGGAGTAAATAGCGAAGATCTCTATCGAGAAATATGGAATTTAGTCTTTATACAATATGATAGGAAAAAAGATGGCAGTCTTGAGGATCTTCCTGTTAAGCATGTAGATACTGGGATGGGACTTGAAAGAATTCTATCAGTTGTAAATGGAATTAAAGATCATTATAAAACTGATTTGTTTAGTCCTATTATTAATAAAATAGAAGAGGCTTCTTCAAGGAATATGGATACCCCCCATAGAGTCATTTCAGATCATTTACGGATGTTGTCTTTTTCTATTGCAGATGGAGTTATGCCATCGAATGAAGGAAGAGGGTATGTTTTAAGACGTGTTTTAAGGAGAGCATCTAGATTTGCAAGAATGCTAGAT
>Ga0066849_10001011_pt1 | contig 11510 bp, 15 predicted proteins | sample ETNtaG_9_FD_65492 | JGI IMG/M metagenome (GOLD analysis project Ga0066849, IMG submission 65492) | Marine microbial and viral communities from oxygen minimum zone, Eastern Pacific Ocean - ETNP201406SV69 | ecosystem: Environmental > Aquatic > Marine > Oceanic | place: Pacific Ocean: Eastern... | reverse complement strand
GTTTCAAAGTTTTCAGTTTTGAAAAGTTGCATTCCTCCTACACTTAGCATGGGGAAAATCGCTATAGCCATAACTATAACTCCAATACCGCCAAGCCATTGAAGAAGCGATCTCCAAACTAAAATACCTGGTGGTGAAATCTCAATTTCTACTATTACAGTTGATCCGGTCGTGGTAATGCCAGACATAGATTCGAAAAATGAGTCAGTTATACTTAAACCGGTAGTACTTAAGAAGAACGGCAAAGAACCAAATAAAGCAATTGTAACCCATGACATTGTTGTCAATACAAACGCTTGCCTTAAATCTAAATTTTGTTCACTTTTCATTCTTGTAGCCAAGAAAACTGACATTCCCAAGAAAAGAGTTATAACTGCTGAGCTAAAAAAATTTATCCAATTATTATTTGAATAATAAAGATCAACCAAACCTGAAAGTAACATGAAGCCGGCTAAAGGCATTACTAATATACTTAATATATGTAGAACGGGTGTAATTTTCATAGAGTAATTACATTTTCTTTTAAATCTTTAATTGATTTTATACTAAAATTTAAAAACCTAAAGATTAATTATGTTTTAAGGATGTGAGAAATCTTTTTTTAGCTTCAGAATTTTCATTAAATTCACCTGTAAAGTGTGTCGTAATCATATCAACGTTTGACTTATGAACACCTCTGCTACTCATGCAATGGTGTTCAGCGTTAATGTGAACAGCAACACCTTTAGGGTTTAAGTGTAGTTGAATACACTGCGCAATTTCCGAAGTCATAGTTTCCTGCGTTTGAAGTCTTTTAGCAAAAACATTTACTATTCTAGCTAACTTTGAAATTCCTACGATGCAATTGTTTGGAAAATAGGCAATAGAAGCTTTACCTATAATAGGAGCTATATGATGTTCACAATGGCTTTCAAAATTTATGTTTTTAAGTAAAACAAAGTCTTTGTAGTCACCAGTTTCAGAAAAAGTTTTTTCTAAAATAGATTTTGGATTTTTTGTGTAGCCTGAGAAATGTTCTTCATAAGCTTTAATAACTCTTTTAGGAGTTTCTATTAACCCTTCTCTATTAGGGTTATCTCCAGCCCACCTTATAAGAGTTCTTACAGCTTCCTCTGCTTCCTCTCGTGACGGTTTTCTGCCTTCTTCGTCATTTATAATTGCGTTTACAGTTTCAATTACACTCATGATTTATACTTATATTAATATTGTTATAATTTTGATATATAATTGTTTTTTTAAAGATAGCTATAGTAAATTAATTAATTTTTATAATTATTTGAATATTTTTTAATTTTTTGTATCTTTTTCAACATGAAGAACTTGACTTTGAAGTTTCAGGTACGCTTGAAACAAATCAGATTCATTTATTGAGCCAATATAATTGTTATTTTCAAAATCCTTTACAGGAATAAATTCACCAACAAAATTACTGGCTTCTTGAATAGATTTTACAAGTGAAATTTTACAGTCTAACACGAGATGAGAGTTATCTATTAATGATACAATTTTTTCATTTTCGTTTATATTAGGTTTAATTACATCATAAATAGATATCTTGCCCTTATATTTATTTTCATTACTTATAATAACAGCTTCAGTCACCCTATTTTCTGTCATTTTTTTGCTAACTTCTTTTATTGAAGCACTTTCAGGAAATGTTATCGCTTCATTTGATAAAATTTTAGTTAGAGGCAGGTCATCCATTTGGACGTGTTGTCGTCCTAGCCCAATTTTGATACCTCTATCAATTAAAGCCATATCAAACAATGAATCCCCGTAAAGCCTGTGAGAAATGAACGTGCTGACTTGAACCGCAATCATCGCTGCTACCGCAAACTCATAACTGCCAGTAAATTCAAGAATAATTAATGTTGTTGCCACTGGAGCGCCAATGGCTACTGCACCAACAGCTGCTGTTCCTGCAAGAGCTATGGCGGGCAATGAAACAGAAAAGCCTAGTAGCAATAACAACTTAGCCATTAAACCACCTCCGGCTGCGCCAACATAAAGTGCTGGAGCAAAAATTCCACCAAAAAACCCAAAACCAATACACAAGGATGTCATAAAAATCTTGCCTACCAGGATCAACAAAAGAAATATTATTTCATATTGTGCAGAATAAATGGCATTCATTTCTTGCGTGCCTAATCCTAAAATCTCTGGAATAAAAATTCCAATAGTTCCGCAAATTAAAGCAGCAATAATGATTTGGTAAGAGGGTGACAAACCAGAAGCTTTTGAAAGTCTTGCTCCTGAGCGGATACCAAACATAAACAAAATTGCTAAGATTCCAAATATGGGTGAACAGATTAAAACAATGGGTGTGATTTCCATAAGTTTTGGAGCTTCGGATACAATTTTAAGACCTAAAACTTCATTAAAAACTCCCGTACCTACAGTTGACGCTGTAATTGATGCAATAGCAATAGCTCCCCCAGCTCGTAAAGAAAAATGCCTTAAAATAGCTTCATGAGCAAATACAAGGCCAGCTATTGGAGCATTGAAGCCTGCAGAAATAGCAGCTGCCACTCCACACCCAATGAAAATACCCGGTGGAAGCCGTTTAGAAGTAAAATTTTCCAAAAATGTTGCCATTGTAGCTCCAAAGTGAACCAATGGTCCATATTGTCCCACAGATGCTCCTCCACTAGCTGAAATAAATGCGGTCAATGTAGACCCAAATCCACGTTTAACATCAATTGAATTATTTGATTGATGTGCAGCTAAAATTGAATCAGGGGGTCCATGCCATCTAGTAATATTAAAAACTTTTCTTATTAAGATTATCAAAGTAGCAGCAATCAAAAGAGAAAAAACCGGAATGAAAGAAGGATCAATTAAATCTAAGAAATAACTTTTTCTAAAATTTGTTATTGTAGCCACACCTTTTATAAATAAATTGGAAACGAGTCCCAGAATACAACCAACAGTAAGGCCAATAACCAGTAATGAAAATAAATCGATAACTAAATTTTTAATATTTTGAAAAATTTTTCTAATCCAATTAATTAAAATTGAAACAAGCTTAATTGAATTGTTTGTTAAATGCACCAAAAATACTTTTCAGCCTTGGTGAAGTGCCGCAATCAGCAGTTAACTCTACGTTTTTGGATACATTAACCTCAATACCATCATACCTAAATTCAGGATATTTATCATTTGCTTCAAGTCTTATTTTCCAGTCAGACATAACTTTAATTCTTGTAATCCCATTAGAAAAATAGGCTTTTCTATTATATGGTCTTGTCACTACCATAAAAGCGTCATCATGCACTGAACACAAATTATTAATTTTAACTGTTGATATAATCGAAGTTGGCTTTGTTAAAGATTTCAAAGTAATTGGAATGATAAACATCAATAAAATTAGGATGATAAATATCAGAATTAAGGATCCAAATATATAAATTTTATTCATAAGCAAACATATTTATCTAATCGCAAATGAAGTAAAGTGAACTCCCTCAATTGCAGGTTCCTCAGCTAGGTTTTCTAATTTTAAATTAATTTCAAGTAATAAAATTTCAGATAGTTCTTCTTTTCCAAGTTTAGTTCTAGCTTCATCCTCAGGAGTTTCTGAGAGTGTATCTAAAATAACCCTTCTTAGTGCTGGTTCATGGTGTTTTAATCTTGCCATGTAAAACTCACCTTTAAAAGTAGAAAGGGCAACTTCCATATTCATAATATTTTTGTCATCTTTTAAATTAGCTGAGAAGGAAAGCATAAATTGAAAATATGATAATTTTGGTGGAAGTATTGCGCTGACAAGTCCACCACTTCCATCATCTTCAGATAAAGTTTGATTATCTTCTGTTAAATGTAATTCTAATAATTCTTCAGCAGATTTTGGAGGAGTTGACAATAAATTAAACCCCATGAAATAAAGCAAAACTACTAATAAACTTGATAAAATAGATAAGGCAATAATTATAGGAAATTTTTTTAACTTCATTTTATTACTAATTTATAGGCTTTTACTTAAGAGTAAACATAAATAACGACAGATTCGATAATTATTAAATCTATTTTTTACAATTAATATTATTGGGGAATTAGTCGTTAGTTTATTAAATATTAGAAATTTCAAATAATCTTAGGCAAATAAAATGCAAAAATCACACCTATATTTCATTACTATAATTCTTTTACTATCAGGTTGTCAGTTATACATGGACCCTAGGAATGAACCGCTAATGTTAGTAACAGAAGAAGAATGGACCGAATTAAAAACTGTAAAAGAAACTAATTTTGAAATAGAAACGGATCCTCTTCAGCCTCCTGCTGAAATCCCAGGCAGTGAAAAAATTGGTTTCATCGATGCGACAACCGCAAGACTTTATGGGTGCAGAGCCCTCACTACTCTTAAAATGATGCATGAAGGACCATATGATTATGGAATAATTGCTATAAAAAATAGAGCATTAAGCTTAGGTGCTGATATGATGGTTGCAGGGAAAATGGGCGAGTACAAAGTTGGCACTGCTGAAAGCAATGTGACGGTTAGTCAATTTAATGTAGAATTATATAGATGCCCAGATTCAGCTTTTGAAAAGGAATTAGGCAATGACTAATGTAATTAATTTATATGATTATAAGAAAGTAAGTAGTAATATAAATAATAGACCAAAAGAAGATTTAACAATAAATGAAATTAAAAAGCTTGAGAATTTGAGAGACGGCATTGAACAACTATTAAATACAGCCACTGCAGTACATGGAGAGCCACTGGGAGTTTCGTTAGCTGCTGGAAGGTATGCTGCTATGAAATTATATCAGATGCATGGCAGAGCTGAGGCGATGGCTTTTTTTGACAGTTGTATCCAAACAGTTGAGATCGCTGAAGATATTTCAGTAAAATAATAATAATTAGTAAAGAATTATAGCTTAAGAAACTCTAGCAATGCTCCCAGCAATTTCAGCGCCTGAAGCAACTTCTATTGAATTCGTTAATAGTTCGCCATCCACACGTGCAGTTTGGGATACTGTAAGTTGGTAAGATTTAACTTTACCTTTTAACTCACCTTCTATGACTATAGTTCTTGCCTCAACTTCACCTTCAAACTTGCTGCCTTCTTCTAGGACAACTTCATTGGCATTGATATTGCCAGAAAAACTTCCAGCAACAATAACCTTTAAATCGGCAGCTTCAAGTACTCCTTCTACTGAAACTTCTTTTGATATATAAGTTATTTCACTCATTTTCGTTGCTTTCCTCAGTTATGTCCTCTGAAACATCTTCTGAGCCTTCATCTTCTGAGCTCTCTTTTGTTTCTTTAGACTTAGATTTTTTAGACTTTTGATCAGTGTCATCCCAGTTGTACACCACTCTACAGTTAAGTGCAGCGCCTCTATCCATTTGAAGAGATTGGTACCTAATTTCTCCACTTACCCTAGAAGTGTCTGTTAACCAAATTGATTCAGCTTGCATTGTACCTTCATAAATACCAGAGATCACTGCTAAATCAGCTTTGATTCCTCCTTTGAAATGAGCGTCTTGCCCAATAGTAATTTTTCCAATATCAATATCAGCTTCTACTTCGCCATTAATTTCAAGAGCTTTTGCACCTGATATTTTGCCTTTAAATTTAGCACCACTTCCAATAGATGATTGTTGATCAGACATATTTTATTGCTCCTCATTACCTTCCGAATTTTCAACGGATGTATCGCTGAGTTGTTTAGTTTTACGTAACTTTAATTCAATATTTGCTCCAGTTTCAATCTCTAGTTTACCATAACTTAATCTTCCGTTGAGATCTCCTGTACTGGCAATGTTGACTGTTCTAGCGGATAATTTACCTTCTAATTTACCAGCTAGTAAACATTGGCCTGCTTTAACTGTGCCAGTTACTACACCGGATGGCCCAATTTCAAGCGATTCGCAATTAATTTCACCATCTACGTTACCATTTATAATTAAATTACCAGAACTTGTAACGGTTCCAGTTATAGTGATTTCATCACTTATAACTGAAACTGAACCTTCTAAATCATTGTCTCTCATAAGATTTTTAACCGGATTAAGCATTTTTGTTCTCAATTCATATTTTCATTATAATAATTTATTTATAAATTTTGTCTATCATAATAACGACAGATGCCGTTTATATGATAGATTAATACAATAAAAGCATATTATTAATATTAAAAAGATTTTAATAAAGGCAATTCCTATGGCAAGTGAAGTGGTAGATATTAGAGAAAGAATTGAGAGAGTGCGAGCTGAAATGGCTGGTGAAATTGTTTCTGATAATAGCAATGAGATTTTAGAACAAAGTAATATTTCAGAAGAAAATATTACAAATCATACTAGAAAAGAAACGAACTTAGCTGGGAAAAGTAATTTACCTGATTTTAAATTAACTGTTCAAAATCCAGTTTCTCCCAAGGTTCTTTTGTTTTTGATCTTAATGCAACTTATTACGAGTATTGTTTTGGTAGCTGTTATTTATTTTAAGTGATCAAATGAAATTTAATAATTTTCTTTATATTTTTTCTTTTTTTAATGGTCTGAGGACAAGAAAAGTAACAGAAGGAAAACACTTTTTCCTTATAAATTATTCAGGTTTATCTTGGCATTTGCGCGAAAGAAGATATTTGCTTATGACAAGAAAGGGCCCTATGGAATATGTTTTTAATCTCAAACATTATTTAGTATGTTTTGCAGTTTTTGTTTTTGGACTTTTCTCAAGTTTGTCAATTTTTACCAGTTTTATTATTAATGTTATAAAAGATGACTTGGTCTCGCCAGCAAGTGCAACCCCGATTATTGTTGCGCATTTTATTGACTATAGAGCCCTGGAAACAAGAAAACTTGAGACCGAGCTAAGTGAGTTAAAACAAAAATCAAACATTACATTTGATAGGAATAATCTTATTAAAAACCTTAAATATACTTATTATCGAGATGAAAAAATGAAAAATAAAGACTTTTTTTCATTTAACCCTATGGATGATCTTTCCTTAAAAAAATCAAATCTTTCTATGAAAAATTATAGGAGCAATATTAAACCCGGTATATCTTTCTATTCCGCATCATTGCAACCTTCAATTTCAATTAAAAATTTAAATATTAATAAAGTCAAAAATTCGACATTTTTAAATAGTGATACTTATGAAGGCTCAAGCTTTAAAGTTGACAGCGAAGCAAATAATTTATCTAATTTAATTTCTTGGTTTAAATTTCCAGAAATAATTGACCACAATAAAGTTTTGGAAGTTAAAGATGTTATAGGCAAAAAAGAATTGGAACAATTTTCAAGCCTAATGAAAGGAAATGCAAAAAATAACGCTTTAGGCAAGCCCAAAGAACTTTCAATAAATCCTGCTCAAATGCCTCCAGAAGCAGAGGCATATAGAATTTTGTCTGGGTTTGACAATGAAATTTCTCAATTTAATGAACTTTTAAAAACTTTAACCATTAATATTGGTGAAGAATTATCCCAAAATATTGAACTAGTATTAGAAAAAAGAGACATAGTATCACCAGATAGCCCGATATTTTTTAAGCAGCTAACCGATAGAGTAAGCTTAACAAAGGATTTAAGGTTAGCACTAAACTTTATACCTTTAAAAGCCCCTATGGATTATTATTATATTTCAAGTAAATTTGGTATGAGGAAAGATCCTAAAACTAAAAAGAAAAGGTTTCACAGAGGAATTGATTTAGCTGGCACATGGCATGAAGACGTTCTGGCGCCTGCAGATGGAATAGTTATTTTTGCAGGAGGCAATGGCGGTTATGGGAAAATGATTAAAATACAACATCGTTATGGCATAGTTACTGCTTATGGTCACTTACAAAAGGTTCTTGTCAGGAAAGGCCAAAAAGTAAATATAGGAACAAGAATTGGTAAAATGGGGTCAACAGGAAGATCAACTGGCCAACATCTTCACTATGAGATTATAGTTAATAAAAAACATATTGATCCAGGCGCCTTTATTAAAGAAGGAAAGAAACTTTTGACAAGGAATATTTTGCAAGCAGCTTCTAGATAAAACTAACTTTAATTCATTCAATTTTTCTTGAAAAAACTTAATATAATTTAAACTTTTTAACTAATCGCTGCGAGTCTTGTTTGCCTTCTCCTTTGAGCAGAAGATGGAATTTTCATGATTTCTCTATATTTTGCTACAGTTCTTCTTGCAAGGTCAATTCCATCTTTTTTCATAATTAAGGCTATAGCTTCGTCACTAAGAGGTTTTTTTGATGGCTCCTCTAAGATTAATTTTTTAATTGCTTCCCTTACTGCAGTTGCTGCGTGCGTTTCTCCATTTTCAGCAGAGTTTAGTGAAACACTAAAGAAATATTTCATTGCAAAGCAACCTCTAGGCGTTTCCATCGTTAGACCTGTTGTCACTCTGCTAACAGTGCTTTCATGCATACCAACATTATTGGCTATATCCCTTAACACCATTGGTTTTAGATGAGACAAACCATGTTTAAGAAAGCTTTCTTGTTGAGCGATAATGGCTGATGCAATTGTTAAAGTTGTGCTATTTCTCTGCTCAACAGACCTTTTTAGCCATCTAGCAGAGGCAACTGAGTCTGCAATAAAAGATGCTGAGTTTTCATTTTTTTTTGCCAAATTCATTTTTGAAATATAATCTTCATCAATTACAACTGCGGGCAGAGTAGATTTATTTAATTCGACAACCCACCCCTTACTACTTTTTGAAACTATTACGTCGGGTGCGTTTTGGACGGTTTCATCAAAGAAATATGATTCGCCTGGCTTTGGGTTCAAGCTCCTTATGGTTGCAATTGATTTAGAAATTTCATCCTGACTAAAATTTGTTATTTTTATAAGCTCTTTAAGTTCTCCTTTTGCCAGTAAGTCTAAATTATCTAATAAAAGTTCCATGCCTTCTGTTAAAAGTGATCTTTCTTCCAATTGGATTTTTAAGCACTCAGAAAGGTTTCTTGCAAAAATACCAGCAGGTTCAAATTTTTGAACTTTTTTTAAGACTAGTAAAACTTGGTCAATAGGACAATTTGTTTCATCGGCTATCACCTGGGCATCTGATGATAACCATCCAGTAGGCTCAAGATGATCCGCAAGAAATGATGCAATTAAACGTTCTGCTGGCTCTTTGATTTCAAGGCTTATTTGTTTCATTACATGCTCTTTAAGTGTTTCGGGTCTATTAGCTAAGTTAGAGATGTAATCATCAAAGTCATCTGAAGCAACATTCTTTGAATTTGAACTAGGTGAGTCTAATTTTGGTCTTTCATTTAAATCCGCCTCAAATCTATTTTCATAGTCTTGATTTGATGAAGGATCATCAGAAACGACATTGCCATTTTTTATATCATCAGAAATGGCAGAGGTTGTTTCCTTAATATTAGATGATTTGTCCTCGATTTTTCTTTCTTGGTCATTGAGCTTTGTGTCTATCTCTAAAAAGGGGTTTTCTGATTGTTGGTTTTCAAGAAACTGGCAAAGCTCTAAATTAGTCATTTGTAGCAGTTTAATTGCCTGCTGAAGTTGTGGTGTCATTACCAGGGATTGGCTTTGGCGCATTTTAATTTGTTGAGCAAGTTGCATAATTACCTCCGTCGTTTGAAGAGATAATCATTCAAAAAATAAATTTATCAAAAATCTTAATTTGACATATTAAATAGTCAGAAATCTGACCTGAAGTTTTTGAGCTAATAGCTTGAAAAAAGGATTAAATTAATAAATTTTAAAAAACTGCAAAATGTGCTACATGTCATGTAATTGACAGCCGACACAGTAATATTTTTGATAATTTGTATGAAAATGACAAATCAAATTGAAAACATAAATCAAAGAAAAGTTTGCAGGACATGTGTAGTTATTAGGTTGTTTATTGTTGCAATGCTATTGTTATTAATTGTAGCCATTTTAGCAAAAGATCAAATGTATCATCTGTCCTTTTTAACAACCTGGAATGTAGCAATTGCTATTATGGTATTTGGAAGTATTAGTTTTCTGGTAAAATTTTTATTTTGGAAATTAGAGAAGAAAAATAATTCTAACGATCTTTCACAAAGCGACTAGCCAATGGTTTTGTTCCTGTAAAACGGCTAAAGGAAAAACCAGTAAAAAAGTTAACTGTCCAGTAACGTTCTTCTGACCAATAGTTTTTTTCTGAAGTCCAGTAAGGTTCAGCAGGAGTTGAAGGGAAAACCTCTTGATTGATTTTATAGCCTTTTTCACATTCTTTGCACACTATCCCTTCAAGCTCTTTTCGAGTGGGTAGCCTCCAGTTGCCACCTAGTTGCTCATTGGCAAGCTTGATAGCCTCCTTTATCTCTTCATAATTAAGTCTAACGATTTCGCCAGAACAGTTTGTTCCATCCCAAGTTTGACCGGTAGAGCACCTCAGCCACTCAACACCACTCAGAAGATCAATAACGATGTGATCCTTCTCAATAAATTGACGAGCATGAGAAGCTAACGGGAAAAACAGTAAATAATAAATAACTGGTATAAAAATTGTTAAAGTATGAAATCTCATATTTTGTCTATAAATAAATTATTTTAGTTTAATATTTAAAAAACCAACAAACTATTTATGCAATAACTATACCTTAATTAATCAAAATATAGTATAAATATTAAAATTTAATAGATCTTGGTATTAAAATTGCAATTATCTGCCGAATCGTTGAATTTTAACGTATTAAAGAATTTTATTGAGGTATAATCATGGATATAGCGTCTCTTATAGGAATACTTGGAGCAATTGGAATGATTGTTTTCGCGATGGTTTCAGGAGGAGGGGTTGGCCCCTTTATTGATGTTCCGTCTATATTGATTGTTTTTGGGGGAACATTTTTCGCGGTCATGTATACCTGTCCTTTACCAACCTTTCTTGGGAGTTTTGGCGCTATGTCAAAGGCATTCCTTCCGCCAGTTAAAGCTCCGGATGAATTAATCACGAGAATGGTTGAACTAGCTGGCATAGCAAGAAAAGATGGTATGATGGCACTTGAAGGGCAAGAAGTTCCAGATAAGTTTTGGGCGAAAGGCATGCAAATGCTTGTCGATGGTGCGGATGAAAAAAAATTAACTACTCAGATGAAGACTGAAATTGGCGCTATGAAAACAAGACATGAAGCTATGCAGGGAGTTATTGGTGCGTGGGTTGATATCGCTCCAGCGATGGGTATGATTGGCACACTTGTTGGTTTGGTCTTGATGTTAGGAAATATGGCTGACCCAAAAGCGATTGGGCCTGCGATGGCCGTTGCTCTTTTAACAACATTATATGGAGCTTTTATAGCTAACGTTTTGTTTATGCCTATGAGGACTGTATTAGAAAATTATACTGGAGCTGAAATAGTTTATCGTGGAATGGTAATCACGGGCTTACAAAATATTGCAAGAGGTGAATCTCCTAGAAACATTCAAGATGAATTAGTAGCCAATTTGGCTCCTGCTGCACAGGCTAAGCTTGAAGCTGCTGCATAAAAAACTAAAAATATAGAAAGAATTAAAAATGGCTGAAGCAGAAGCTGTAGAAGAAGAAGAAGAAGAAGA
>Ga0066849_10001005_pt1 | contig 11532 bp, 8 predicted proteins | sample ETNtaG_9_FD_65492 | JGI IMG/M metagenome (GOLD analysis project Ga0066849, IMG submission 65492) | Marine microbial and viral communities from oxygen minimum zone, Eastern Pacific Ocean - ETNP201406SV69 | ecosystem: Environmental > Aquatic > Marine > Oceanic | place: Pacific Ocean: Eastern... | reverse complement strand
AAATCCATTTTTCGGCACTTCTAGGATGGGCGAATTCCCAGGGTTTGTGGCTCAACGCACTCATGGTATCAAATACAATTCTTGCTCGCTCCCGTACTGGCCCAGTGAGTGTAATGGTGTTGATATAGCCCGAATTGAACAACCCAAGAGCCCAATAACTTCTAGATGAAATCCGAACAGTAATGTCGCCACTTTGCGTAACTAGGGTCCACTTTTGCTCATTAAATCCAGGGCCTTCTTCCATTTCAGGCGTTTCTGGGTGGGGCAGTTGGGCTAAGAGAGTAGTTGCTATGTCGCCCAAATAAACTACTTTGTGTGGGGCGTTGAAATGTTTACTACGCAGCAGCATGCTGCTGATATCCATTCGATGACTGGCATCAGCTTGCTTCACTTGAGCAATGAGGACGCTACTGTCTGGATTCAGCATCGTCTCCGCCATGAACCTACCAAAATGTCCAATGTCATGAAGAATCCCCATCGTGGTCCATTTTCAACAGGAGGAAGGTTGAAGTTAGGCGACAAATAAGGACAATGCAGTGGTATTATGGCAGGTAAAGCGTCCTCACCCCCCAAAGGTCTAACTTCACTCCCTGGAGTTGGAGCAGCAACAGCCAAAAAATTGACAGCAGCGAAAATAGATTCAATCGCAAAACTCTCCACTTCTACGCCCAAAGCACTTCAAAAGGCAGGATTATCTCTCGCTGTTGCCAAGAAAGTTCTCGCTGCAGCAAAGGCTGCTGACAAAGTTAAATCTTCAGCCAAGAAGGCTAAAGATTCGGTTAAAGAGAAAGCCAAGAAGGCCAAAACGGCAGCAAAGAAAAAAGCATCTTCAGCCACTTCAAAGGCGAAAAAAGTAACACAAAAAGTCATGGATAAATCTCAAAATGTTGCGGAAGATGTGGTTGAGAAGACTAAACCAGTCTCTTCGCTCAAGACCAAGAAAGAAACCGATAGAAAGGGTGCAACCATTAAAGTTCCACGTTCTGTAAAAGACATGCCTTGGTTCAAAAAAGGTTGAATTCACCGCTAGGTTTGAAGACCTCCGTTGCAGAAGGCAACATATGCCCCGAAGGAAATACGGCCGTTTACGGAAGACCGTAGAAATGCCTTCAAAAGAGAATTGCTCACGGTGCCGGTCGGGTAAATTTTGTCCCATTGCTGGCCATCGAGGCCAAACCATCCAACCACACAGGTCTTGGAGTGGGCCTGCTCAAATTTCAAAGCGGAAAAAATCTACTTCATAATTCGGTTTGCACGCCGCTCGCACTCGTTGATGGAGAAGTATCGACCATCTGCTCTTTTGGCTGTTCTAATTCTTCCATGTTTTCGCGCAAAGCTTGTGCACGGTGATACACTTCTCTGAGTGTTTGATCTGAGATTTCAAGATAAACACGCGTTGTTGCAATCGTCGCATGGCCCATAAGCCGTTGAATTGTGACTAAATCCGCACCCCGTTCCAATAATCCTGTCGCAAAATTATGACGTAGAACGTGAGGAGTTAACTTTCCTTTTGGAAGACCAGCCTGTTCACCCAAAGCATCCATCATCCGCTGTACGCTTCTTGGTTGGAGCCGCCGCCCATGCCGATTGACAAGGCAGGCATCTTCAGATTGATTTGCGAGGGCAGTTCGAATGGGAATCCATGCTTGTAGGCCTTCAAGAGTTCGTTTAGTAAACAAAACCAAACGATCTTTGTCACCCTTACCCCCTAGAATACGAGCAGATTCATCATCAATATCGATGTCTCCAAGGTCAAGGTCACATACTTCACTCACTCTCATTCCAGTGTCAAGCATCATGGTGACGAGAAGTGCAGTTGCTGGATTTTCACTTTGTGACGCGGCTTCTAACACACTGGACAATTCTCTGCGCGTCAATGTCCTTGGAAGTCGCTTACCCGTACGGGCGCGCTGGAGATGCTCTGGCCATATGAGGCCAAGCCATTTGAGGAGATGGCGCGCTGCTGCAAGCCTTGCATTGTATGTAGTTGGCCGCAATCCTGCAATAGAATGAGCCCAGATGTCGATTCTACCATTCAAGGGCTCCATGCGACGAGCCAGCGTTTCAATACTCAATGTTTCATACTGAGATTCACTTAACACTCCTTCATTCGGTAGAGCTGCTTCTACCAAACCCCTAAGCCCGTAAAAGTATGATTTTTGAGTGTTGATGGATTTATTCTCCGCGTGTAATTGACGTTGATAACATTCCTTCCAAGGTAAATGACGAAGATGTGTGAGGCGAGCAGGAAGTTTCAATTCTTCCTCAACCAAGCGTCTTTGGCTCGGCCTGGTGGCCTTTGGCTGTGGCGTTCGCGTTTCACGTTCATTCATTGGCGTCACCGCCTCTCGCCGAAGCGAGTGTGCATCCCATGTCCCGGAGGACGTTGTGGAATGACAAATGGTGTTTATGAAGCCATCGTTGGGTTTGAGGACGATACTTTCGTTCAAGGCTTGCGCTAAAAGAGCCGAGGGGGAGTGAGATTGAGGCCCGCAACTGCGCCGAAGAGCAGATGGGGGCGCTGTTCAACTTGATGATTCAAGTTGGATGGCTGTAAAGAAGAGCAAAGGGCACTCAAAGGTGCTCGATGCCTTGCTTCTTGACGTTTGCCTTCTTGATCTTGTCTGGGAGCCAGTCTGGTCCGCCTGCGGGCTTGTCAACCATACTGATGCTGCCTGTGAAAACGTGGACACGCTTGGTGCCACGCTCTCGTAGGCGGATGGTCGAATGTCCGCGTGTTGCAGCCTTAAGGGCCGCACCGCGGGGTTGTTTGCTCGCAAAAACCTGGCTCGTGTCTTTTCCGTTCTCCATGAGAACGAAGTATTTCTTTCCGTCTGACATTTGGATTACCTCCAGTGGCGCCTTATCACAGTGAGCATATAATACTTTTCCCGAAAAAAGGCAAGACTGCGCTACATATGGCGTTCAGTACCCCTTCCCGAAACCCCATTTTGGTTTAATTTCCCCCCAGTATAGCGATTTACCGAGGCTATGAATTTTATAAATCAGCACCAGCCAGAGTTTTAGTATCAATCACTCCAGGAACTTGCCGTATATGCTCCACAACAGCCTTCGCAATCGTAGCAAGGTCGTCAGCGACGAGCTTCACAATCAAATCATGATCTCCAAACAGAACGGTAGTATCCTCTACATGTGGTAGTTCTTTCATCAACTTGTACACGCTTTGTTCTGTACCAGGTTTGACATTGATGAGTACGTATCCTACTGCCATGCTGCTCATACAAAGGGAGGGACTCAGTCTTCATCATCCTTCCGTTGGGTTGTCTTGACTCGATAATTTTGTTTTATGCTCGGACACATATTCGGCCCATTCATTCTCAGTCCACCCTTCGGGAGTAGGGCCATCTAGCCATGATGCATACTGCTGGGAGGTCCAACCATCGGGAATGGCATCGTTTTTCAATTCGCCATCGGAATCGGCCACCGTTTCAACTTCAGCAGAGGCCTCCTCATTGTCAAACATCTTTTCAACATCAATTCCAGCCTCTTCTTCCTCCATCCAGCCAGTATCATTTCCATCCTCTTCTTCAACTAGCCAGTCAACATCTTCATGTTTTGATGCATTGGGTCTCATTTTGAATGCGACTCCTCCAAGTATTGCAAGGAAGATAATAAATCCGAACAATCCCATAACAAGGGGAGATAATGATTCTTTACCTTCAGCATCTTGTCCTTGGGGCGAGGTATGGTTTGAACAATTAAGACACGTTTCAAGTGGGCCCACAAGGATGCTGGCCTGTTCTGTCACACGTGCACCTTGTTCATCAAGACAGCCAACTTCCATTGCTAATGTTTGATTGGCCAATGAGCCAGGAATTGGATAAATCCAATTCAATTCCGATTCGTAAGTTGTTTCTTCTCCACCCATCACAGCAGATTGTGTTAGGAGTGCGCCGCTTTGATCTTGAATAGTAAACGAACATATGATTGTGTGGAGGCCGTCATCATCTCTAATGGGCAAAGATACTCTAATGTCTTCACCAGGCACTGCAAGGGTCGTATTGAACTCTCCTAGAATAGTTGGAGCATGTTGGAACACCATCTCAATATTGGTTGATGTTGGAAGTCTGTCCAAATCTCGTATATTGAATACAATTTTTCCAGGGCCGTCATTGAAGGAATTATCAACTTTGATTCGAAACTGAAACCACGTCGTGTCGGTGAGATCTCCATCAAATAAACAATCGGGTGGAGCGGCGTCTTGCCCCCAAACAGGTGATTCAGTGAGAGGTGCGAGGGCCGAGCGCCCCAATTGGCTGAGTCTACTAGTGGGGACATCAAGGGGACGGTCACTTCTAACTCCAACGACAAAGGTGGCCGTTTGGCCGAAGGTCATGTTTCGCGTAAGACCATCCTTCGTACAGACCTCATAAAATATCACTTCAGGTAGCGTGAATTCAAAGGGTATGCTCACCGAGGCTTCAGCAGCCCCTCCATGAAGTCCAGTGCCAACGACTTGAACCACAAGATCTCCCGATTCAAGGGCGGTTGAAATTTGGTTGAAAGGGACGCTCAAAGTCCCAGTTCCCCGTGGCATATCAAGAGGAAGTTGGAATGTTTCACTTCCCGGCCAACCTATCATGATGTCTCCGACAAAGGGAGTGATAGGGTCATCGATGTCAGTAACTTGGATGATAAGTTGTTCTCTACCGTTCCCAACAACTTTACTCACAATCGTACCATTTCCATCTTCAATGTGGAGGGAAAGCTCTGGCTCCATATCATCAATCCACAAAGTTCGTTCCAACAATAGAGAACCCTCTTCTGTATGAACTTGGATTTCAATGTCTTCAAGAGACATGCCAACATCCAATATGAGGTTTGAACCGTAACAGTATGTATTTGCACCGTGAGAAATTACAGAAGTTGTATTCGTCAAATTACCTCGTGTTGTTGTTAGGACAGGTGGTGCCTGCATTATGTCAAAATCCGCATCGGTTACGCAACTTGTCAATGTGTAAGCCTGATGACGAAATATTCCTTTAGCGGGACTATTTGGGAGCGCAGACATACGATTCCATGATAATGGGTCAACATTTGATACATGCGGGCCGTACCAAGTTTGTGGGGCATCAACAATCGTTGTAACATTTAGATAGACGGCTTCATCGCTCATATTTGAATTGTCAATAACACGGGCTTTCAGAGCGATTTTACCGAGTTCCACATATGTGGGAATGACTAATGTCGTTTGCCAACGAGTGGCATCAATTTGGCCCATTTGTTGTTCGATCCACGCGCTCTCGTTTACGACATTCCCCTCGGGAATGATTTGCCAACTCAAGTTTGCCGCTGTAATCCCTGTATCGTCTTGCGCTTGCACAGTACAAACTGTGTATCCTCCCCGAGTTAGCGTAGGGGAGTTGCAGTAGGCGTTAGTGATGGTAGGGCCTTCATTTGCGAAAAGGGTCATCGAGATAACATTGTTCGCATAATTTTGCTCATGAGAGGTGTTGATATATCGTATTCGGATGTCAAAATATCCTGCTTGGTTAGGTTCAAATGTCAAATTTACGATTGACCTGCTTCCTTCATTGTCTCCAGATGGCATTTGCAATAAGGTTTGATTGAGGACAACATTTCCAAGACGAGTTTGGACCATAAGAGAGCCATTTGAAGGAGCCATGCCGAGATTTTCCACAATCACTTGGACAACTGTTGGTTCTCCAACATTGATGTTTCCTATGATTCGAGCATCAACGATATTGATATCATGAAATATGTCAGCATATGCTGCCATTTTCGGGTCCCCAACAACAACCCCCATCCAGCCAGATACGGTATTTGCAGCGGCATGGCTCTCAGCTAAATTATAACCTGATGCGTACGCAGGGAGTAATACACTTGGGTAACCAACTGCGGTAAGGTAAGGTTCGTAGACATAACCTTTCACTCCCGATACGCCGTCCTCAATGAGGTCTGCAACCAATGATTGCCCGTAAGCAGTATTCCAATTGAATGAACGCCCTCCTGTTGAAACTGCTGTTTCAGCAATTGAACCATTGACCCAATTCATGTGAGGGCGAATTGCTTGAAGTTTGAGCGTGTCAACAAATATTGAACCTTCTTGAGAGAAACTGGCCATCATGACTTCAATGCTGATGTTGAATTGTGTCGCTTGTGGATGAGGGCGGAAACGTAGAGTGTCACTGTTCCAATTTGTTTCAAAGCCTTTACCAGATGATCTATTTGTTGAAAGCAAAGTCCCGTTCTCATCACTCGCATCAACTTGTAGTGTGTATGACCCTCCAATGGCCCCTTCCACCATTCCATAACCGCTTAGAAGCCATGCATGAGAGGTGTGATTTTCGGGAATTGTAATGTTCTGCCAGATGGTAGTTGTTTCTTGATTCGCACCAGAATAAACTTGGCAATTTGGAAGAATTTCCCGAGAGATTTGATGGACTTCGCTATGTGAAAGGGCAGTTGAGTACACCATCACTCGGTCAATTTTACCTTCAAAAAATGAGGAACCAGCGCGATTAACGCCCATTCGATAGAGGTCAAAATTGTTGAAATCTCCTTGAGTTGCGGTTATGCTACCAACATATTGGCCATTGTAGTATTGTCGTACAGTACCATTGTCAAAAACCGTAGCAAGATGGGACCATCGTTCTGCTATTACATCACCAAAGAGGTTTCTTTGATCATTATGCAGAAACCATTCTGACGACTTTATCATATGTTGAAATGATGCGTTTGAACCTGCTGCGTTTCCTGAAGCAAAGGTTGAGGCATAGGTGGGTTGATTTGTTGTGTTGGTCATCACGAATTGACTTACAGTGAAGTTTCCAGTCCAATCGTCAACATCAACTTCAATGTAATCATCATGTCCATCAAATATTAGACAGGCACCACCAGGACATGAGGCCCAATTAGTAGAGTTCATGCCATTGAAGATAAGATGTGCATCTCCATAACTGTCATTTGTTTGTAACCCAGTTCCTTCTTCAAAATCCCAACGATGTTCTAGATGGCTTTCTTGAGGTACTTGGAGCGAGGAGACCTTGAAAGCTGAGGTTGGAATTATGGCTTTAGATTGATTGGGACCTTCCCAAAAAAAGCGTAGTCCATGGGGGCCTCCTCCCTGATAGAATTCTATTCTTAGGTCGTGTTCTCCTGCGGAGAGATTGATGTAATTGGAAACAGTTCGCATGCCGTGCATGCCATGGTTTTGAATCAAACTTGCGTGATTAATCCACAATTCACTTCCATCGTCACTTTCAAGATAAAAGGTCCAATTTCCTGTTTCAGGCAAGGTAATTGCCCCGGTAAATCTTCCACTCCAATGGGTGTTAAATCGCGCATCTAAGCCCGGATATGCAGAAGACCTCGATGTCCAATCAAGGTTTGGCTCAACACGGATTGCATTTGGCGAACGAGTTGTCAAATCGGGCATGGCGCTACCAACGGAAATCCCACTATTGTCAAAATATTCACCCAAGAGACCTGCAGTATTTGGTCCGTCTTGCCCAGTACAATTTGGGGATAATACCCCTTCAAGTGCTCCTGAACCACCTTGTTTTGTTTCAGTTTGGTAATGCCAGAAAAAGTCTTCATCTGAGTTTACTGCTGGTAATGTGTGCCCCCAGTATCTCGTCCCCATCCCCCATGTTGCGTCGGTAGTATCAAATCCAGAATTCGGAATCCTGTTCAAATCCCAATCCCCATCGTTACTACCCCATGATGCATAGCCCATGACATTGGAGATATTGGTGACGAATTCTGTTTCTTGGTCAAAATAAACGGGTATGTTCATGCTTCCATTTAGAGTTGCATTTGTCGTGTAGAGGTCATCGTTCCAATACTTGTAACCTGAATCGTTTCTGTTGGTGGCCAAATCCAGTACATAATTACCACGTTGGCCTAGGCTATTGTTGGCCCGCTCGATCAAATCTAAGGCCGTATCAACGGTATATCCAGTGAGGCGGGTAACGAGAAAAAAGCCATATTCATCTCTAGTAAATGGCTCCATTTCCTTTCCTGCAAGTGGGCCATAGCCATGATCAAACCAGCTATTTGCGCCGATTGAACTGTTGTAAGAACCACCCAGTAAAGATAATTCTTGGTCAAAACTTGCTTTATCATTCCCTCCTGAAACCCGTAGGGGGATTCCTTTTGTCGTTACCAAGTAGTTGAGTTGCGATGATGATGTTCGGTTTTGAAGCATGTCAAGAAATGGTGTTGCAAAATACGTATTGAATTTTTCACGGTTGATTGTTTCCTCAACTGGTGTTCCACTTTCATTGAAGATGAATACTCGGTCTAATGAGATATTACGTGCAGCAACAAAAGCCCAGCCGATGGTTCTACTTTCTTCTGAAAGGTTGTTGATAAGAACGCCAACATCACTGTAATCGATTACGCTTAGGTAAGAAAATCCCTCGGGTACGGCTATGGTGGGCCACGGAGTTTCGTTCCATATGTCCTCATTTTCTCCAACGAAAAAACCGTCAAATAAAGCTGGCAATTCATTTTCTGCTGGTTCAAAAGGGTCATTCTTTTGATATTGAACGATATTGGAAAGGGATGATAGAAGTAAAAGTATCACGAAGACTAGGCAATTTGCCTTCATGGTCATGGCTTGTGGAGCGGAGAGTCTATTTTAGCGGTATCGGTTAGCGTTCACATTTGTTTTTGCAACAGCGATGTCGCGGATGAAAATCTATGATTTCAATGGTTTTCAAGAAAAAAGTGCGAACCTAATATGTAGGGTGGCCCTTCTTGGTGAAACGATGGCAGAACTCTACATGGCACGAAATTGCAAGTGGGGAGTACTCCGCGTGATGGGTGGCGAAGTTTGGAACCACAGTGCAGATGTGCTCATTACGCCAGCAAATAACCGTCTTTCTGGCCGAGAAGGCATTGACAACATGATTCACATGAAAGCTGGAAAGGAATTAACACAAGTTACTCGCAATATCTGTTTGGACATGAGGAAAATCAACGCTCCGCCTTGCGCAGTAACAAAGAACGTCGTTACCGAACCGTTTTCTTTGAGTGATAATTACAAGCATATCATACATGTGGTCGGGCCAGATTGCCGCCGCCCAAACCAAGATGAAGCCCGTCGTGAATTACTCCCAGAAACTTATGCAAATCTCTTTGCCACAATTGAAGAAATGGGCAATGTCACTTCAATCGTCTCTCCGCCAATTTCAATGGGTGTATTTGCTTACCCTCACCGAGAAGGCGCTCGCCTTACCCTTGAAGTACTTCTTTCGATGCTTGATGGAGAGAAAGATTACGGCATCAAGAATTACACAATTGTTGTCAAGGAAAAGAACTTCATCAACAATATGAGAACCGTTTACCGCGAAGGAGCAGATTTGTTTCCTGGCGTTGATACGACCATGGATTAAAATCAATCAGCCAATGTATCTCCAATACGGTCAATCCGCATGTCAAGGTCGCTAATATCCTTGCCAACATTGGTTACAGAGGCAGTCTCTAAGTTGCGTTGAACTGAAGTTTTCATCCGAGTGATTTCTGCAATCCTCTGAGAGCGATTCTTTGGCCGATTAACATCACTGCGCATACTCACTAACCAGTCTTCAAGGAGAGCAGCACCCCATTCGGGGACTCGCAATTCGCTTGAGAGAAAGATGGTTTGTCTTCGATGAGAAAAACGAGTTTTTCCCTCTGGAGTTCGTATTCCTTGGATAGAACCAGGATTCCATGTTTCAAGAGGGATATGGAGGTGCTGGCGAATGTGAAGGGTTCCATCCTTCTTTAATTCAAAATCGGCAATAAGAACACTAGCAGAAAGACGAAGAAATACCTGCACTGTCTCGTTGTTGGATGCCCATTCAGAGATCTTTTTTGGTGTTTCACCCCACGCCTTTTCACACCACACTTCTATGGCCATATTGTAGTTAAGCACAAACCAAGGGCCAAGCGACCCATGATGAAGGTTTGTTCAATTTTCACTCTTGGGCCCACATCAATGTTCAAGGCGGAACGAGCCGTCGGAGGGGCATGGTGGGAAGTTGGGGTTCGGTCCAAGCAGATTGGAGTCTGCTCCTTATCCTACTATTTGCGTGGTATGTCCTCATCAAAACTTGGGAGCGAAATGGAACCCTAGATCGCTGGAATGCAACCCGTGCCCTAGGTATTGTCTTGATGGTTCGAACTCAACGAGGACAAAAATTGCTTGAACGCCTCGCCAAACCGCGCAAATTCTGGAGGGCATATGGTGAACTTTCGCTTTGGGTGTGCTCGATTTCTATGCTTGTCGTTGGCCTTTTGGTCCCGTTGGCCTTCATTAGTTCAATTATTTCACCTACCACGGCTCCTCCCCCAACTGCGAGTGAACTGGTTGCCATTCCAGGCATAAATCCAGTCATACCTCTTGGCTGGGGCGTAATGGCGTTCATTGTTTCATTGGTAATTCACGAATTTGGCCACGGACTTCTTGCTCGCGGCCATGGGATGCGAATTCGTTCATTCGGCCTTCTGCAACTTGGCCCCCTTCCACTGGGAGCCTTTGCTGAACCACAGCAAGAGGAGCTCTTTCGGGCACCGAGAAGAGAACGCTTACGTATGTTTGCTGCAGGGCCAGCAACCAATCTTTTTGCCTCATTTGTGATGTTACTTATGTTGGGTGGTATAGCGGGTCAGTTTGTAGCCATCGATGAGAGTGTCCATGTTCGTGGTATCGTATTGGATGAAGGCGCATATAACGCTGGAATGCAACCATGGGACACGCTCATTTCTATTGACGGAGAACCTGTCGATTCTCCAGAAACCTTCCGAGATATTTTGAGGACTTATAGCGCAAATGATACGGCGGATGTTGTTGTTCGTCATCAAGAAGGCGAGCGGGAGACGTTAACAGTGACATTTTCGGATACACACTCTCATTATTCCAGTTTAGGTTACAATAACGAAACGCTTGCGAGCATGGGCGTTGAGCCAGGGGATGCATTCCTCGGAGTTGTTGGAATTTCAGACGGAACGGATGGTATTGATCGTTTGGCAGGCCCACTGGGGCCTCGTTGGGAGGGAACACTTGGACAACGAGCAGTATCAGTCCCGTTCCATCTCCTCTCCATTATGTTGGTTCCTTTTGATTTGAATGGAGTTGCAATTCACCCCTTTGAAGAATCGTTATTGGAGGCGGGAGACGGAATTATTGCCTCTATTCTAGGTACGAACGGCTTACTATTCATGACAAGTTTCTTCTTTTGGCTCATGTGGGTCAATATTCTACTCGGTTTTACCAATCTCATTCCGATGGTACCTTTTGATGGGGGCCATATGCTCAAGGATATGGTACACTCTTGGTTAAGTGGTTTGAAACGACTTGGACGGAAACTGAAATTATGGGATTTACATCCAATGTGGGTTGACCATCTATCACAACGAGCCTCTAGTTACTCTTCGCTCGCCTTACTAGGAATGCTTTTGTTCACAATCATCATTCCGTATTTGTGAAGGTTTGATTGACAAGTGTTGTGCGCCGTCGTTGAAGTTCTGCAAGGATATCTTCGCTTTTCTTCTGAGTATTGG
>Ga0066849_10000999_pt1 | contig 11551 bp, 5 predicted proteins | sample ETNtaG_9_FD_65492 | JGI IMG/M metagenome (GOLD analysis project Ga0066849, IMG submission 65492) | Marine microbial and viral communities from oxygen minimum zone, Eastern Pacific Ocean - ETNP201406SV69 | ecosystem: Environmental > Aquatic > Marine > Oceanic | place: Pacific Ocean: Eastern... | reverse complement strand
GTCATGCCCTCCTCATTTAAATCTTTGGCTAAATTCCATAGATTTCTTTTTGCCTGAGGATCTAGCCCGGTAGTTGGCTCATCAAGAAATAAAATTTTTGGATTGTTTACCAAAGCACATGCAATTGAAAATCTTTGCTTTTGGCCACCAGATAGATCATCGGGGAAAGCATTGATCTTATTTTCTAAATCAACCTTAGCTAATATGAACCTTGGATCAATCGATTTTGAATACAAGTTAGCAAAAAGAATTAATAATTCAGATAAATTCAATCTATCAAAATACTCATTTGATTGAAGTTGAACGCCAATAATTTTTTTTACTTCATATGGATGCTTTGTAACATCAACGCCATCAATAAATACATTGCCCTTATCAATACTCGTAAGGCCTTCAAGCATTTCCAGGGTTGTTGTTTTTCCAGCACCGTTAGGACCTAGCAAGCCAAAAATTTCTTTTGGTTGGATGTTTAAACTAATTTTATTAACAGCAGCAAAAGTTTTCGCTGGATTGTCAGGACTGGGATAGTGTTTTTCTAGGTTGACTGCTTTAATAATTCCCATTGGGTTCTTTCTTTTAAATTATTTAATTAAAGCCACATCTTCTGGCTTTAGTAATTTGCTATCTAAATTATCTAATAGTGGTTTTAAATTTTTAGCATATGGCTTCCACCTATCCATACCCTTTTTGTTAATTGGTTGTCTGACTTGCTCTGAACTTGCGGTCCGAACTGATCTATCAGTTTCATGGAATGAGATGCATTGCTCCTCAAAAGGTAACTCAAGATAATCAAGGATTCTTCTAACCTGTCCATCAAGATCCTCAATTACATCCTCGTTATTTACTCTCAAAATTTTATTAGGTAAGACCTTGTCCCAATGATCCATAAGCCTTACATAACTATTGTAATAACTACCTGCCTCTTCAAGACCATATGTAAATTCTTGCCCTTGTGCAAAGAGTTGCTTAAACATACTAAAGCAACAATCTAATGGGTAGCGCCGCGCGTCAATAATTTTTGCGTTTGGAAGAATTAAATGAATAAGGCCAATGTGTCTGAAATTATTGGGCATTTTATCGGTAAACATTGGAGCATCTTTTCGATGTATTTTTGTTTCTTCGATATATGATTTACCCATCTGCTCTCTTTTCTCAGGAGTGAACTCTGACATAACCTTGGGATAATTCCCTTTTTTACCATAAACATCGTTCCCTCTGAGGCTATGAGCTAACGATAAAATATTGGGAAGCTCTAAAGTGCCATCAACCATAGAATGAGATGCTAAGATTTGTTCAATCAGGGTTGAGCCAGACCTTGGAAGCCCCAGAATAAAAATAGGATCTTTGGACTGATGGCCGCCTGTCTTAAAATTATCAAAAAAACTTTTATCACAAATATCTATTTGTGCTTGAAACTCATAATTCATTCCATCAATAGAGTATTTGCTTTGATTATTTTTAATCTTATTTCCACTTTTAAAGTGTGAAAATGCTTTATCATAATCTCCATTAAGCTCGTAACCTTGAGCAAGAGCAAAATGGAAATATGTCTTCTCTTTAAGAGACAAATCTACTCTTTCAAGCTGAGAATTCATAATATTTAACTCATTATCTGAGAAAGAATAGGTTTTAAGATTTGATAGAGAGAAATAGGCTTCCCCGTGATCAGTTTTGATTTCGTAAGCCCGTTGATAACTCTTAATTGCGTCTTGGGTTTTACCTAAAGTTTTTTCAGCGTGTCCTTTTGACGTGAATGCACTAAAATTATATGGGCTTTTTTGAATAATCTTATCAAGAATATTTATAGCATTAGAATTATTACCACTCTGCATCATTTCAATTGCTTTTTGTAGTTGATATAAGAGGTTATCAGGAAACTTTTCGCATAAAATATCTACCTGTTTAGTTGTTTTTGCAAATTTTTGAGTTTTTCTTAAAACCATCAGGTACTTCATTCGCAAGTCAGCATCATCTGGTTCAAAGCTTGTAGCTTTTTCTAAAAGAAACTCTGCGTCGTTATAATGACCCAATCTGCTGGCTATCTCAGCTAGTTGAGACATTGCATAAGTATGGGTAGGGTTATTTTTAAGAAATTCTCTACATTTTATCTCAGCAACACCTAGTCTATCCTCGTTCATTATTTGGTCTATGTACAAAAGAGCATTAGGTAGTTTTTTAAATTTATTTAGTTGCTCTAGAGCATGATCGGCTGCTTGAGGATTATTAATTTTTTTAAATAGTTCATACAATGATTTCCAAGATCCAATTAGCGCCGGATTTAATTCGCAAGCTTGACGATAATTAGCTATGGCAAGCTCTTCATTGCCACTAGATTTATTCAGATGGCCCAATTCTTGGTATGCCCTGCCCATATCTGCAGCATGAATTAACAAAGCCTCAATATATTTTTTTGCTTCATCATATTTTTTTAAATACCTTGCTGAAACTGCAGCAAGGTACAAACTATCTATGTGATCTGGATATCTGGATAAATTTATTTCTAATATTTTAAGAGCATCAGCAAATCTATTTTCTTTAACTGCAAGAGTTGCCTCATTGATATCAACCAAAAGAGTTGGATCTTTTATATCAACTTTGTTTTCATTCATAATAGATTTTTAAATTATGTAAAGAAAAAGGGAGTAAAAACTCCCTTTATACTTAATATTTAGAAAGACTAAAAGTTATACTTTATTCTTAAACCAAGTGTTCTAGGTCTAACAATCATCACTCTTTCTCTATCGAAGACAAACGTATTACTTATCTCAGCTCTTTCATCAGTCAGATTATCAACATAAAGTTCAATAAGTGAAGTATCATCAGAAATACCTGCTCTCATATTAGCAAGCGTGTATCCACTATTAAGCGCTCTGTTTGGCTCCATAATGTCAGAATAACTGTCGTCAGATATAGTTACTTGTCCCTGCCAATGAGCAATCTTTCCAGAGCCCATACTCCACTCTTTACGAGCAGCTAGATTGGCTTGATATCCAGGAGCAAATGCTAATTCACTTCCCTCAACAATATCGTTGGTTGGTACTAAGCTCTTGCTAAGTTCTGTGTCAAGCATAGAAAATGCGCCTGAAAGCATCCAGTCATTATCAGTTAAATAGACAAAATCACCTTCTACTCCAAGAATTTCAGCATCCGCTGCATTATCTGAGAAGAATAAATTGACAATAGCTGCATCAAAAATTGTGCTTTGAAGACCGGAGATATCGCTCATGAAAACACTACCATTAAATCTCATGGAGCCATCCATGAGTGTAGCTTTCCAGCCAAACTCATAATTTGTCACTTCATCGGTATCAGTTACAGCTGGTATTGTGTATGTTCCGGCTGCATTTGAAGTCCCAGCTGGTCGATTAAGCAATCCAGGTCTGAAACCCTCAGACCAAGTTACGTAATACATAAGATCTTCATTTGGCTTCCATGAATATGTCAATTTACCAATGACTCCATCAGTTTCAGCTTTGTCTGGATATCCATTAGTGTTGTTGGGTCCATACTGCTTTGAAAGGTTGGCACCACCGCCACCACCATCAGAAGTTGCCCCTTTGTTACTGTAGGCTCCGTTAGCACTTCCTTCTAAATCAACTGATATGTCATACCAACGAGCTCCGACAGTCAGCTCACTTGTGTCAGATAAGGCAAAGTTTACTTCACCAAAAACACCTTTCTGCTCGTCGGTTCTTAATATGTCATTAACAAAAATAATTGGGGCATTGTATGGTCCAGGTTGTGAATACCATCCAGCTCCTGCATTACCACCTTGACCAGGCTGAGGATTTGTATGTGGATAATTTGGGTGATATTTTGCTTCAAGTTTTGCTGATCCAGGGTAAGTAAATTCATTATGTTCAACTAATTCTAAATCACTTAGAAAAACACCAGCTGTTATAGAAGTTGTGTCATTAAGATCAGTATTAACTCTGAACTCATGAGTGGTTACCTCAGTGGTAGATTCAGATGCAACATACATATCTGGTGCTTGACAGGTTCCTGCGGAAGCAGTAGCTGTGTAATTAGTAACTCCATCACAAATGTAATATGGAACATATTGACCAACAAAAAGATAGTCAGTGTAATCAATGTTTTGATCGACAGCTCTGTCTGTGTATGCACCTGCATAAACTACTTCAAGATCACCAATTGAACCTTTAAGAGTAAGACTCATGTTATCAAAGCTATCGTCATTGGAATCATCTGTATACCTTTGTATTTCAAGATCACCAAGAGTAGGATCTACAAAAAATACACCGTCAGAGTCTATATCTTGAGAGGCAACAGTCACTAAAGCATCCCAGTTATCATTAATTTCGGCTGCTATGCTAGCTCTGAAACCTTCATATGTAACGTCGTTAGCATCATTTTTGACAATTGCATTTGCATCAAGGAATGTTGCCGCAGAAAGATCAGCGCCGCCTTGAAAACCTGCTCTTGAAGCTCCAACTGGAAGGCCATTTGCTCTTACAAAATCAGCAGTTCTAAATCTTGCAGATTCAGTCACACTTCTAGTACCAGCAACTTGATCAATGTATCCACCTCTTCTGTCTCTGTATGCTACAAATCTTAGAGCTGAAGTATCGCTAAGAGGAATATTAGACATATATTCAAATTTATCTCCAGCGGTACCTTCTGACATATTTCTAACTTCAAGTTCTAAGCTGCTTGCTGACTCACCCATAACAGGCTTATTAGTAATCATTCTTACTACACCAGCTTGTGAACTAGCACCAAATAGAGTTCCTTGTGGTCCAGATAGAACCTCGACTCTTGATATATCGGCCGCATAGACATCTAAATTCCTTCCAGGTTGAGCTAAGGGCTGTTCATCCAAGTAAAAAGAAACATTTGGGGCTAACCCTGCAACACCTGCAGTAGTTAGAGCGGGAGTTGTTGATGCAAGACCTCTAATATAAATCGTATTATTGCCGGGGCCTGAGCCACCAGCAGTTACGCCCGGAAGTTGAAGTAAGTAATCTTCGAATACATTTACTCCTTTTTGCTCAAGAGCTTCTTCCCCTAAAGCGTTAACTGAAATAGGAACACTTTGTAGGCCCTCTTCTTTCTTACGAGCAGTAACAACAACTTCCTCAAAGGTTGCTTGTGTTTGTGCTCCTATTTGTCCGCTGTATGCAGATGCATTAATAATAGCAAAGGCAGATATTGCAGAAATAACTTTGTTTCCAAAATTATCAAAAGCCTTGTGTCTAAAGGTCTTTTGAATATTCTTAATTACGTTACTTTTCTTTTTCTTAATGGTATTTATCATAGTTCCCCCCTAGGGATAGATTTTATTTAAATTAGATTTCCAGAAAGAAAGGAGGCATAGAACCCACTTCCATAATGATTATTGTTTAAGTCAAAACTTAAGTTTTTTAAAGACATTCATAGACCATAGCAAATGAATGAAAAAATTTTAAGTAAATATAGAAAAAACATGCTTTATTTTAGAAAAACTGCACTATTTATTGAAATTATTGAAAATTAGCACTCAGTTAATGACAAACCCTGAAAAAATATTCAGCTTTAGCAATTCTTTTAGTTCGCTGCAATAGGATCAAGCCATGAAGTAATCAATCAAAACAAAACAAAAAAATTTATATACAGGAAGATTGAAAAAAGCAAAAATTTCAAATTTTTTGAAATTGCCCTACACTTAGCCAATTACATTTCACCATTCAATAAACTTACCTAATTAAATGTTTAAAAAAATAGCTCCCAAACGCTTCTTGTTCTCTATATTTTTAATAACTGCTTTCATTGGAATCACCCTTACTAATTTAAAGGAAGCTGATCAGTTATTTGCTGATATCCAAACTCAAATTTCAGATAGTTTAGGTTGGTTAATTATCTTGCTTACTAATGGCTTTCTAATTTTTGTTATTTATTTAGCTTTCAGCAAACATAAAACTCTCATTCTGGGTGGGCCAGATGCTAAGCCAGAGTTCTCACGAGTGAATTGGATAGCCATGCTATTTAGTGCAGGCCTGGGTGTTGGATTATTGTTTTATGGTGTAGCTGAACCTATCATGCATCTTAGCTCCGATTTACTCCACAAAGAAAGTGCCTCTTTTTCAGATAAAGCAAATCTTTCAATGAATCTTGCCTATTTGCATTGGGGATTTCATGGTTGGGCAATTTATGGTGTTGTTGGGTTATGTTTTGCATATTTTGCCTATAACAACAAACTACCCTTTCGCGTAAGTTCTTTTTTCTCAGGACCATTAACAAAAAATATATGGGGAAGAGTATCTTTAGATGTCATAGCAATTATTGCCACAATATTTGGTATAGCAACATCGCTGGGACTTGGAGCAAATCAAATTAACTCTGGTCTTAGTTACATGGGAGTTATTGAAGGCAGCTTTGTTAATACTATTGGGATTGTCATACTTATAACTCTAATGGGTCTAGTAAGTGTTGTTCTTGGTTTAAAGGTTGGCATTAAAATCTTATCTCAAATAAACATCGTCTTATGTATTATTTTTCTTTCATTTATTTTTCTTGCTGGGCCAACAAGTTATATCTTGGATGGCCTTGTACAAAATTTAGGTTCTTATGTTCAAAAATTATTAAGCCTATCCACAAACACTCAAGGTTATTCAGATTCTTCATGGCAAAATGCATGGACTCTTTATTATTATTCTTGGTGGTTTGCGTGGTCTCCATTTGTAGGGTTATTTATTGCAAGAATATCTTACGGCAGATCGATTCAAGAATTCCTAATAGGAGCTGTACTTGTTCCAACTCTTATTGTTTTTATCTGGATGGGTGTTTTTGGCAATGCAGCCATCTATCAAGAATTTATAGAACCAACATCTCTTAGCACAGCAATTAATAATGACATAGCTATCTCCTTGTTTATTTTCTTAGAGCAATTCCCATTTTCACAAGTCGTCAACTGGCTGGCGATTGTAATAATATTAACTTTTTTTGTTACCTCATCTGACTCAGGAGCCTTGGTGACATCAATGTTAACTGCTGCAAAAAAAGAAAACTTTAAAGACGAGCCGCCAATGATTTTAAGAATTATTTGGGCATTATCACTAGGTGTAATTTCAATTGTACTTTTAGCTGGGGGTGGCATTGGAGCTCTCCAAACATCGGTCATAGTTACAGGAGTTCCTTTTGCAATTTTGGTTTCATTTGCTGCAAGAAGTCTTCTCAAAGATCTCAATAAATGATCTCTGAATCAGAAAAAAATAAAGAAATTGCAATTAAGTTTTTTGAAGCCTTGAGTTCTGGGTCTGAAACCTATTTAGATTTTTATAATGATGATTCAATTATCTGGACCGCTGGTGAAAATGATATTGGTGGCACAAGAACTAAAAAAGAAATCATGACTTTTGCTCATGGTATTCTAGAAGCATTTCCAACCGGTATTAAATTCAACATTACTGGTATTACTGCTGAAAATGAGAGAGTTGCTGTTGAGGTCCAAGGAGATGCTATTCATATTTCAGGCAAACCTTATAATAATTTTTATCATTTTTTACTTAAAATTAAAGATGGAAAAATAATGGAACTTAAAGAGTATATGGACACACAGTTAGCTGCAAAAATTCTTCTTGATAGCTAAAATTTAAGAACTTATAAATTTAAAAAATTCATATAAAAATAAATTTTCTTATCTATTTTTCTTCTATGAAAAATTCATAAAATTTTTACAAAATCAGATCAAAAAAAACACCTAAAAAAACAATGGACAGTTGTATTTTCTAAGATTATTATCACAAGTTAATAAGAATGTATTTAGTATTTAAAAGGACTTTTTCATGGCGCAACATTCCTCTAAATTTCCCTCAGAAGCAGAGGTAGTTATAGTTGGTGTTGGTGGTATTGTAGGCTCAATGCTTGCATACTGGCTTGCGGAGCTTGGACAAAAAAACATCGTAGGTCTTGAAAAATCTACCATTATTCCATCAGACATTGCATCAACCGCTCACGCTTCAGACTTTGTCTACAATACAACTCATGACAAGCTAGGCTGCTGGGCAACCAACTTCAGTAGAAAATTTTATGAAGACAATGGTTTCTTTTTAAAAAAAGGTGGGTTAGAAATATGTCGCAAAGGTGATGAGGCACGTTGGGAAGAGCTGAAGCGAAAAGTTGAATCGGGCAAAGCCTTTGGAACAAATATTAAGTTAATTTCTGCATCTGAAGCTAAAGAAAAATTTCCTCTTCTTGATGAAGAATCTATTCGAGGTGCAATGTGGGATCCGGATGCTGGCTTGGTAACACCTCGCTCGCAAGACGTAGTGAACTTTGCAGTAGAAAAGGCTAAAGAAAAAGGTGCTTTATCTACCTTTACAGATACTCCGGCTGTAGGCTTTGAGATTGAGAATGGTCGCGTTACTGGAGTTAAAACTGACAAAGGAACAATCAAAACAAAGAAGGTTGTAATTGCATCAGGAATTTGGGGGCCTTTGATGGGCGATATGGCTGGTGTTCCAGTTCCATTGATGCCTGTCGAGCATCCATTGTTATTTTTTGGTCCACTTCCTGAGATACAAGGAACAGATGAGTTTCTCGTCTATCCCCTGTTGCGTGATCAAGGAAATTCAGCCTACGTAAGAGATACGGGCAGACTCCATGGTGGAATGCTTGAATGGGGGTATTACGAAGACAAGGAGCCTCGGCTAGTTGATCCAGAGGATATTGGGAATCCTGAGAAAACCATGATATCTGACTCAATGCGATACCTGGACCTTGAAGAAGTGGCCGAACCACTAGAAAAAGCTTTCGAAACAACACCTATACTTAACGAATTGGGCTGGGATGAAAAAAGCTCATTTAATGGACTGCTTTCTGTGACTCCTGATGCTGGATCTTTAATAGGTGAAAGTCCAGAGGTCAGAGGCTTCTGGTTATGTGAAGCGGTATGGGTAAAAGATGGTCCTGGCTGTGCGAGATTATGTGCAGAATCTATGATGCACGGTAAAACTCAAGTCGATATGCATGCTTTCGACATCTCTAGATTTTATCCAGCACAAAAAGAAAAAGCCTTTGTAAAAACTCGATCTTTTGAGAATGCACAAACCATCTATACGCCTGCTGTTCATCCGAGAGAACCCTATATCAGTCATAGAGAATTATATGTCAGCCCTTTTTACTCAAGGGAAAAAGAGCTTGGTGGATTCTTTGAGAATGAAGTTGCTGGGTGGGAACGTGCTCTTGCTTATGAAAGCAATCAACAAAAACTTGAAAAATATTTAAAAGAAGTTCCTGTTAGAAAAAACGAGTGGGATCGTCGTCATGTTCCATACGAAATTGCAAACGCTGAGCATCTTGCCATGAGCGACTCAGTTGGCATGATCAATCTTTCCCACTTCCCTATCATGGACATAGAGGGTCCAGATGCAGAACGCATGTTGGAATATCTGTCTGTGGCAAAAGTGGGCGGCAATACTCCTGAAGGACGCATGATTTATACAAATTTTTTAGATGAGGATGGAGGAGTTCATGCAGACCTTACGATATCTCGCCTAGGTGAAGACCGTTATAGGGTAGTTACCGGAGGAGCAGATGGTAATCGAGACTGGGTAACATTACGAAATTATCGAGACGATATGGGGTTTAATGCTGATATCAATATCCGGACCCATGATATAGCCACTCTTGGACTTTGGGGCCCTCAAGCAAAAAATGCACTGGGTCATTTTATTGATCCAAATGAACTAGCTATAGAGAATTTTCCTTTCGTTGCCGCAAAAAATTTAACCCTTAATTTATCCGGAGGAAAGAAAATTGATGTCTGGGCATCACGAATTTCCTACGTTGGAGAAAGTGGCTGGGAAATTTATTTAAACAATGATTCTGAAGAAGGTTTAGCTCTTTATGACTCATTATTGGAAGTTGGTGTTGTGCCTGTTGGGATTGAAACTTATGCCAACAGCAGACGTCTTGAAAAGAGTTTTAGATTGCAAGGTGCAGATCTAGAAACTGAGTACAATGCATGTGAATCGGCTATTGAAAGGCGTTTAGTAAAAGAAGCTGATTTTCATGGCAAAGCAGCTCATCTTATGCATAGAGAAGAAGAGCCCAGCGCAATTCTATGCACCATGACACTAGATAGGCTTGATGTATCGGGAAGAGGTTCTCGTTATCCTGTTGGAACATCGCCAATAATTGATCCTGATACTGGAGAAGTACCTATAGATAGCAAAGGCCGTAGGTCTTACACCACAGGTATGTCTTACTGCCCATCAATTAAAAAATTTGTAGTTATGGGATATCTTCCTAAAAATATAGCTATACCCGGAAAATCACTTACGCTTGAATACTTTAATGAAGATGGCGATGGTGTATATCCCATGACCGTTCAAATAGTTGGCAAAGGATCTCTCTATGATCCAAATAATGAGAGGGTTCGCACTTAAATAATTTCAATGTAATAACTTAATAGGGGGAAATAACAATGAAACATCCAAACCATCCAAATGTAGATCAAAGTGATCGAGTGGTGCCATATAATCTTAGGCAAAGTGGTCGAACACCCACTGAACTATTGATTTCAACAAGAGTTAGAAAATCGCCTTTTTGGCATCTATCTCATGAAGCTGGTTGCTGGAGAGCAACTGTTTACAATCGAATTTATCATCCGAGAGGCTACGTGAGGCCTGAAGATGGTGGTGCCATGGTTGAATACGAAGCATTAGTTAATCGAGTTACTATGTGGAATGTGGCCGTTGAAAGACAGATTCGAGTCAAGGGCCCTGATGCTGAGGCTTTTACAGATTATGTAATAACTCGTGATGCAACAAAAATTGAGCCAGGCAATGGTAAATATGCAATTCTGTGCAACGATAAAGGTGGCATTTTAAATGATCCTGTTTTATTGAGATTGGCTGAAGATGAATTCTGGTTTTCTATTTCTGACAGCGATTTATTATTGTGGCTTCAGGGAGTCAATATCTCTAAAAAATATGATGTCATAATTGATGAGATTGATGTCTGCCCTTTACAAATCCAAGGGCCGCTCTCTGAAGATCTTATGGCGAAACTTGCTGGTGAAGAACTCAGAGAAATTCCTTACTACGGCCTGATGGAGACTAAAATTCAGGGGGCAGATGTGGTTATTAGCCAAACTGGTTTCACTGGCGAGAAAGGCTATGAAATTTATGTTCGTGATGCTCATGAGAATGCTGAAACTATTTGGAATGCCGTCCTTGAAGCTGGAGAAGAATTTGGGCTTATGGTTATTGCGCCAGCTCATCACCGCAGAATACAAGCTGGTATTCTATCTTGGGGTCAAGACTTGGATCATGAAACATCTCCTTTCCAAGTTAATTTAAGCTATCAGGTACCACGAAATAAAGAAGCTGACTATATAGGGAAAGAGGAGTTAGAAAGACAACGGGCTGTCATAGATAATGGAGAATTTCCTTTTAAAATGAAAATGGTTGGCATGATTCTGGGTGGAAATGAAATCACAGATTATGCTCCTGATTTTTGGCTAATTGCTGATACTGATGGTAATGATATGGGTTATGTTACATCTCCATGGTGGTCACCAGAATTAGAAACGAACGTAGCTTTAGGTTGG
>Ga0066849_10000996_pt1 | contig 11564 bp, 7 predicted proteins | sample ETNtaG_9_FD_65492 | JGI IMG/M metagenome (GOLD analysis project Ga0066849, IMG submission 65492) | Marine microbial and viral communities from oxygen minimum zone, Eastern Pacific Ocean - ETNP201406SV69 | ecosystem: Environmental > Aquatic > Marine > Oceanic | place: Pacific Ocean: Eastern... | reverse complement strand
CTATTACCATCCATTCTCTCCGCAATATGAGAAGACTCTTCCGGCGAAAAAAGGGGACTACTATACTGATAAACTTACTGATGCCGCGCTTGACTTCATCGAGCGAAACAAGGATCGGCCGTTCTTTGTTCATCTCGAGCACTTTGCGGTTCACGATCCGATTCAGGGACGCAAGGATCTGGTTGAAAAATATGAAAAGAAACTTGCCGCCATGCCGCGGAAGAAGGGCCCCAAATATATCCTGGAACCCAATCCTGATGGTCCGGCACTTTCCAAGGACGAGCTTAGGGCGCTTGAAGAAGAAGACGTCCTGAAACTTCACCAGGACAAACGCGTGTGGTGGGTGAAGCAAAAGCAGGATAACGTTGAGTTCGCCGGCATGCTTGAAGCTACCGATGAAAGTCTGGGTAGAATCAGGGCCAAGCTTAATGAACTCGGATTGGCGGAAAACACTATCGTCATCTTCACGGGCGACAACGGCGGCATGTCCGCATCGAACCAGTATCGGGGGGTTCATCATCCGCAAAAGACGCTTAACAGCCGCTTTGCTTCATCCAATCTTCCTTTGCGAGGCGCCAAGGGCTGGAACTATGAAGGCGGTATTCGCGTGCCTTTGGTTGTCCATTGGCCGGGGCAAATCAAGATTAACAGCACCTCGCACGCGGTGGTTACCGGAACTGATTATTATCCAACCCTACTGGAAATGATGGGTTTACCCGCAAAGCCCAAACAGCATGTGGACGGTAAGAGCTTCGTGCCTGCCCTCAAAGGTAAGGCGCATGATCGTGGGGCGATCTACTGGCACTTTCCTCATTACAGCAACCACGGATACCAGAGTCCCGGTGGCGCGATCCGTTTGGGTAATCACAAGCTCCTGGAATATTACGAAAATGGATCCGTTCAGCTCTTCGATCTGGAAAATGATCTCGGCGAACAGAACGACCTTTCTAAAGCGAAGCCGGAGATCACGAAGAAGCTCTTGAAAATGCTGCACGACTGGCGCAGGGAAGTAGACGCCAAAATGCCGCAAGTGAAGACGGCTACTTCCAGAAATCCTAACACTCCTCCCACTGCGGGCACGACGTTGCCTGCCGACGTGGCGTCCTTTGCCCCCGGTTGGAAGGTTCGCGACTGGGGCGGTCCGGCAATGAAGCCCGGGTTACGCAACAAGTGGGATGGACGCAATAAAGTGCTACTGACGCACCCACGCAGTAAAACCGTTCCCTGTGTGCTTTTTCGGAAGTTCGATGTGCCGGCGGGAAAGAAAACCACCCTTGAGTTGGAAATCACCAATAACCCAAAAGGTAACTGGAAGCTGGTGGTCTTGATCAACGACAAGGAAGCGTTGAGTAAGGACATTGAAGAAACGAAGTGGCAGCAGGTTCAAATCGATCTGAGCCAATACGCTGGCAAGACGGTCACCATCGAGCTGGAGAACCGGGCGACAGGGTGGTCCCACGAAGCTGCCTACTGGAGCCGCATTAAAATCGTCCACCTGCACAGATAACAGCTCGATCCCGCCGATAATTTGCACCCACTAAAAATTCATCCCCAACACCTATGATCAATCTAATCCTCACCCTCTTGTTTGTCCTTTCCCTGAGCCCCTTTTCGGGAGCGGCGGCGAAAACACCCAATATTCTTTTCGCTTTCGCCGACGACTGGGGAAGGCAGGCTTCCATCTATGCCAAGATTGAGGGAGCAGGAGGCATCAGTGATGTGGTCAAGACACCGAATTTCGACAAACTGGCAGGAGAGGGGGTTCTTTTCACCAACGCTTCCGTCAATGCCCCATCCTGTACACCGTGCCGGAGTGCCTTGCTTTCGGGCAGGAATTTCTGGGAGACGGGCAGGGGATCCATTCTCCAAGGGGCCGTCTGGGACGAGAAAATCCCGACTTGGCCACTGCTTCTTAGGGATTCCGGATACCACATCGGGAAGACTTACAAGGTCTGGTCTCCCGGCACGCCCAAAGACGCTGGTTACGGCGGGAGGACTCATTCCTTTGAGAAAGCGGGCAGGAATTTCAGAGTGTTTTCTCAACATGTTTCGAACAGGATGTCCAAGGGAGTGACGATGGAGAAGGCGAAGGAGGAGCTTTACCTGGAAGCGCGTCAAAACTTCAATTCGTTCCTCGATAAGCGCAAGAAGGGTCAGCCCTTCGCCTATTGGTTTGGCCCGACCAACGTTCACCGCAAATGGATCAAGGGGTCGGGCAAGAAGCTTTGGGGTATCGATCCCGATGACCTCAAAGGCAAGATGCCCGCGTTCCTGCCCGACGTCCACGAAGTGCGGCAGGACTTGGCCGATTATTTCGGTGAGATCGCCGCCTTCGACGCCGGACTGGGGATCTTGATCGAGGAATTGAAGAAGTTAGGCGAATACGAGAACACGATCATCGTGGTGAGTGGCGATCATGGAGCTCCGGGTTTTCCTCACGGGAAATGCAACCTTTATGATTTCGGTACCCGGGTGTGCCTGACAATTGCCGGACCGGGAGTGAAGGGCGGACGCGTGGTGCATGATTTCGTCGGCTTGCCCGACTTGGCTCCCACCTTTCTGGAGGCGGGCAAGGTCGATGTGCCCAAGGGAATGTCCGCCCGCAGTCTGTGGAAGGTGTTGAAGTCGAACAAAGAAGGCTGGCTGGACCCATCCCGAGATGCCGTTTTCACCGGGCGGGAAAGGCATGTTTACACTGCCCGTCCCGGTTACCTGCCTTATCCGCAACGAGCCATCCGAACCAGGGACTTCCAGTTCGTGATCAACTTCCGGCCCGATCGTTGGCCCCTCGGGGATCCTTACCTGCTCGATACTCCCAAGGAACCGGACTTTGCCCTCCTGGAAAGCCAAACCCCCGTCACCTTGGCCGACGAGGACGCGGGACCGACCAAGGCATGGATCGTCACCAACCGCAGGGATCCAAAGGTGAAGCCTTTCTTCGATCGTGCCTATGGCAAACGTCCACGGGAGGAGCTCTTCGACATGAGAAAGGATCCGGACCAAATGAAGAACGTCGCAAGTGATCCCGCCTACACCGGGACCGTGAAGAAGCTTCGGACCCGTTTAATGAACCATTTGCGCGAAACCAACGATCCACGCCTGGTGGATAACGGCAAGTTCTTCGAGACGCCTCCCATGGCCGGCCCGTAGTGTGATGGTTTCTGAGCCCTTTGCTTTGAAGCAGTACATCGCCGGACTCAAGGCGCGTGATGTAGAAATGATTGGCTCATCTCTTTCTAGTGAAGTGCAGTTTATTACCCCGGTTAAGACAATGGATAAACCCATGGTTCTGGATTTTCTGTCTGCACTCTATCGTGGGTTTCCTGATTGGCATTACGATCATGATACACCTGAACAGCTTGAGGATGATTCGTTTGCCGTATTCTGGCGGCAGGGCGGCACACATACAGGCACGTTGTCTTTTCCCGGTTTTGAGCCAGTCGAGGCAACAGGTAAATCGGTCAATATCCCACCCCACCATTTCTTCTACCGCGTGGGTAAAACCGGCCTGACTGAAATTCGTCCCGACCCCGTTCCCGGCGGAGCACCTCGTGGTATTTTTGAACAGATCGGAGTGGAGTTGCCACCTGTCTAACTTTCGGGCAGGCTTTTGGCCGTGATCCGTTTCATTTTGATTCTTTGTCTGGCCGTAGTTTCAGTTCGTGCGACTGATAAGCCCAATATCATTTTCTTCATGGCTGATGATATGGGCATGGGTGATACCAGTGCCTTTCAGGATTTTACCGGTAACGCTGATACCGTGCAGTTACACACTCCGCAGATGGAACGGTTGGCACGGATGGGCGTGCGGTTTACTGATGCCCATACTCCCTCCTCACGTTGTACCCCCACTCGTTACGGGCTGCTCACCGGGCGTTATCCGTGGCGCAGCCGAATGAAATGGTGGGTGCTTTTTGGGGCTCAAGGCGATCCGATGATTGAATCGGATCGGCCAACCATTGCAACGATGTTACGTGATTCAGACTATGGGACCGGTATGGTGGGTAAATGGCATGTGGGTTTGCGTTACCGGCAGAGTAACGGAAAGCCGGCTGCCGGATGGACCGATGCCGATCTCACTAAACCTCTGCATACGACTCCTTTGGATCATGGGTTTGATTTTGCACGGTTTACCTCCCGTTCCCACGGGACCTCAGGTCCGGGTGCGGCCCACAGGAATCCGGCCAAGCGCAACAATCCAAATCAATCAGTGGGCCCCGGTCATATTCATGGGCGCGTGGCTATTGGGGCTACGAAGGCAGGTAAACAGCTTGTTACGGAAGGTGGTAAAGCCTACATACTCACGTTACTTGGTAGTCGGCACTCCGATCATGCATTAGAGTTTTTGAACGGGCATGTGACCGGTGAGGGGTCGAAAAAACGTCCATTCTTTCTGTATTATCCTGCCAACTCTAATCACGGTCCTTATACGCCTGACAAAACAATTGGGGGTGAACCAGTAGCTGGGGCTGCACGCACAAAGGCCGGTAATCCGATGGATGCACGGCATGATTACATTTATGAAAACGATGTTGCGCTGGGGCGTTTGATTGATTGGCTGAAAGCCACCCCGGACCCGCGGCGTGCTGGTCGGAATCTCATTGAGAATACACTCGTTATTTTCACCAGTGACAATGGCGCGGAGAAAAACAGCGACATTGCCACCGGCCCGTTTCGCAGTCACAAGGGCAGTTGCTATGAGGGGGGGCATCGGGTTCCGTTCATTGCGGCGTGGCCGGCCGGCGGTGTGGGCGACGGTCGAACCGATACACCTGGGCAATCAAATGATGCGATTATTGGCCTCACAGACATGTATGCTACTTTTGCCGAGATGGCCGGGGTCGAGTTGCCGAATTTGGCAACAGGCGGCAAGGGCGCGGAGGACAGCGTGAGTGTGCTGCCGGCCTTGCGGGGGCAAGCTCTTCGGAATCGGCCGCCGCTGTTTTTCAACGATCACAAGGAAGCGAAGTCTGACCCCGCAGCCGCGGCCATACGAGTGGAGAATTGGAAGCTGTTTTTTGATGCCAGTCTGTTGCGCGAAGGTACAGCGCAGCCGGTGGAGTTCTTCGATCTGGCTGCGGATCCGAGAGAGGAACGTAACCTTATAGAAGATCCCAAGCATCAGGACCTGATTCGTAAACTGACTCTGACCGCCTTGCAGTATCGCCGCGTGTCTACTCGTTTGGCGGAAGTGGCACCGGTACGAGCGACATTTGATTGGCGTTCGAAAGTGAACGGGCCCGCCGGGACTCTCGCCAAGGCGTTTAATAAGGCTGCGGCGCGCAGCAAAACGCAGATTGATGAAGGCACGGGTCTGCGCCTGACGTTAGCTGGGGAAGGTGGCGGAAAATTTTCCACCAATTTTCGCGGGCTTGGGCTGAGCGCCGGTAAGGTGTTGCGGGTGGATAATGGCGAGGCGTTGCGGGTTCAATTTGATCGCGACGTAATCGTGGAATCGGTTGCCATCGTCGCCGGCCAAGATGGCGTATGCGGTGGGTCTTATCAGATTGGTAACGGTGCGTCGTTAGCGATTTACTGTGTGGACGGTGATAACGATGCCAAAACTCAGCATGGTGTGATTAGTGATATTGGCGTACTACTCAAGGGCGAGGTGCTTCGGCTGGACAGTAAGCCGCACTTTGGCGTGGAGGTTCCCGGTCAATGGCGTCTTGGGGCTATTACGGTAAGAATTTTGAACTAAACATCGGTTACACTAATGAACGTACATTCTAAAATAATTTGGAGTCTTGTTTTTACGGTTTTGCTATGGATGACGCCGTTAACGGCCGCTCAGAAGCCAAACGTTTTACTGCTGCTGGTGGATGATCTGAAACCCGCGATGGGGTGTTACGGCGACCGACACGCAATTACCCCGGCTATGGACGATTTGGCAAAACGCGGGATGCGGTTTGATTTGGCCTACTGCAATCAGGCGGTATGTGCGCCCTCGCGATTCACCTTGATGCTTGGTTCACACTCTACTTCAACTGGACTCTATGGGCTGGGCAGTCAATTACGTCAGATTTTGCCTGATGCAGTGACCATGCCACAGTATTTTGCAAAACACGGTTACCGTACCGAGTCATTGGGTAAGGTGTTTCATATTGGCCATGGTAATCTTGGTGACCCCAAGTCCTTCAGTATTCCTCATTTTCATGACAAGGTAATTGAGTACCTTGATCCTGAGAGCACTGACGGAGGAAAGCTCACTCGCGAGGAGGCTTTATTTACCAACCAGAAGCTGGGGGCCATTCGTTCATTGCCTCGAGGAGCGGCGTTTGAGGCGCCGGTGGCCAAGGACGAGGATTATGCTGATGGTCGAGTAGCAACTGAAACCATCCGCCGTTTACGCTCTGCAAAGGAGCGGCGAGAGCAGGATGGCACTCCCTTTTTTATTACAGCTGGTTTTGTGCGCCCCCATTTGCCTTTTTCTGCGCCCAAAAAATACTGGGACATGTTTGATCCAGCGAAGTTGCCGATGCCCAGAATAAAGACCTTTCCCCAGGATGCACCTCCGGTGGCTTTGAAGCGCGCCGGGGAAATTTCAGCTTACAAGCCGGTGCCGGTTGATGGCCAGGTGGATGAGGCGCTCACGCGCGAACTCATTCATGGGTATTACGCGAGTACAGCCTATGTGGATGTGCAGATTGGCAGGGTAACTGGGGCACTTAAAAAATTGGGATTGGAGGATAACACGATTGTGGTTCTGTGGGGCGATCACGGATGGCATCTGGGTGACTTGAGTATCTGGACCAAGCATACCAACTACGAACAGGCCAACCGTATTCCAATTTTAATTGCCGCACCGGGCGTGGCCAAGGCAGGCAACGTCACCCGACAATTGGCTGAGACGGTGGATATATATCCCACGGTTGTGGAACTGGCTGGGTTGCCTGCACCCAAGGGGCCTCAGTCCATGGATGGTAAAAGCCTGGTGCCGGTTTTGAAGAACCCGAAGGCACGGGTGCGCGATCACGCCTTCCATGCCTATCCGCGCCGACGCTTGGGTCGGGCGATTCGTACTGAACGCTACCGGCTGGTGGAATGGCGTAACCCCGGCGAACCGATCAGTAAGGCGGAGTACGAGTTATATGATTACTCCAAAGGACAGGTGGAAACGGTAAATTTGGCCAAACAAAAAACTGCACTGGTGAAGCAATTAGCGGCTACGCTTGCGAAATACCCGGAGCCCGTGTCGCGCGGCGGTCGGAAACCCAAAAAGAACAGGTGAGATGCCTGCTGTTGAGAAGTTATGCCTCTAGTGAAAAAAGGTTCTCGTTTATATTTTTTTGAGAAGTAGTTGTTGTAGTGTTGATCAGTATTACCATCCCTGCCTTCAATGAGGAAAAGTTGCTGCCTTCCACTCTGGCGGCCGTAGCCGAGGCCGGCGTGGCCTTCACTGATCGTGGTTGGGAGATGGAGGTGGTGGTGTGCGACAATAACTCCAGCGATGCCACCACCAAGATTGCCGAGTCAGCCGGAGCTCGGGTGGTTTTCGAAAAGCACAACCAGATTTCACGGGCACGCAATGCTGCGGGCAATGTTGCCAGAGGAGAATGGATTATTTTTGTTGATGCCGATTCAGAGCCAAGCAAGGCACTCTTTGAAGCTACGGCAGTAGCGATGGGAAAAAAGGAAATTGTTGGCGGAGGTGCCATGGTTCAGTTTGTCGGGAGTCAGGCACCTTTTCTGTTTGTCGTCGCTGAAAGAATCTGGAATAGGGTTAGCCGGATAATGAGTTGGCCTGCTGGTTCTTATATTTTTTGTCGGGCAGAGGATTTTCATAAGCTAAAGGGGTTTTCAGAAAAACTGTATGCCTCTGAGGAAATAGATTTTGGCAGGCGACTCAAGAAGCTTGGGAAGAGCCGGCAGCAACACTTAAAAATTTTAACTGAAACTCCTGTTTCTACATCTGATAGGAAAGCTTACTGCACTTCGATGGGTGAAATCTTTAAGTTCTGTTTCTTATGGGTGTTTACCGCCGGACGATCCCTTCGAAAGGCAGAAAACTGTGGTTATTGGTATGACGGCCAACGCCGTTAACCCTAAAGGTTCTATTGATTCACATTTTTCCTTAATTGATCCCGGGGAAATTTTCGTCTAATTGTTAACAATTCGAGTATTGACACTCTGCTGGGCTGGAGGTTTTCTTCGTTCATGTCCATTACTGAAAAGCCAATTCGTTCCATGCGTGAACAGATTTGCGATGCGGTTCGGGCTGAGGTTTTTTCCGGTGAAATGACCAATGATCAGCCGGTGCGCGAGCAGCCGTTGGCCGAGCGGTTCGGGGTTAGTCGTGGTTCAGTTCGCGATGCCCTTCTGCAGCTGTCGCAGGAGGGGGTATTGGTTTACAGCCCTAACCGGGGGGTGCGCGTGAGTTCCCCGCCCAGCGACGCTGAGTTCAGGTTGTACGCGAAGTTGCGCAAGGAGATTGAAGGGCACTGTCTGGATATCTGCATGGATCAATTGACCGAGGAGGATGATCGTAATCTGACGAACCTCCTGGCTACCCTGGAAGATGCTTGCCGGCGCGCGGACCTGAGTGCGATTACCGAAACCGACCTGGCAATGCACCGCTACTGGGTCAGCCGTGCTTCAAGGGAACTGGAATCGGTTTGGCTTGGCATTACCGTGCGGATGCTGATCGTCTATACGTTGTTGGAGGATTACATGCAATGTTATCAAGAGCACGCCGCCATTGTTGAAGCCATCGTCCGTCGGGATCTCAAGGGCGCGAAACGTGCAATGAACGAAAATATCAGATACAAGTGAACCGGTTGATTGCAATTATCCTGTTGATGGGACTTGGCTTCCAAACAGCCATGGCTGCGGAGAAAGTGGCTGCTGATGTGCTCTTTGCGCGAAAGGTGCTGCCGCTTTTCAAGGCCAAGTGTCTGGCCTGTCATGGTGAGGATCCAAAGAAGAAACTGAAGGGAGACTTCGATATGCGTAGCCGCGTCGGTCTACTCAAGGGCGGTGAAAGCGAGGAGTCCTCGATTGTCCCGGGTAAACCCCTGCAAAGTTCGCTATATTTGGCCTCCACGCGTGCGCATGAGGATGACTGGGAGCCGATGCCGCCCAAGGAGAATGACAAGCTTAGCGCGGAGCAGATGGCGTACATCAAGGATTGGATTGTCGGGGGTGCACCTTGGCCAGATGAAAAACGCATGACAGCAATTCTTAAGGAAGCTGATCCATGGGGGGAGGCTGAAGGTGTTTTGGTTAAAACCAGTGGTGGCCTGAACAGGGAATGGACCAATCGCAAGTACGCACCAAAGGACCTCTGGGCGTATCAGCCAGTTAAGCGGCCGAAGCTGCCGATCCCGACGGTTAATCCCATCGACGCCTTCATTGGCGAGCAATTACCCAAGGGGTTAAAATCGGCGCCGTTGGCGGACCACTTGACGCTCATTCGCCGCGCGACATTTGATCTCACCGGTCTGCCGCCGACTCCGGAGGAGATTGATAACTTCATCAAGGATGAGAAACCCGGCGCTTATGGGCGACTCCTCAATCGCTTGTTGGCTTCAACCCATTACGGCGAGCAGTGGGGACGGCATTGGCTCGATGTGGTGCGCTACGCGGACAGCGGAGGTTTCGCCAATGACTTCGAACGGCCAAACGCCTGGCGCTATCGTGACTATGTCATTCGCGCCTTTAATTCTGATAAGCCGTACGACCAGTTTGTCCACGAGCAGATTGCGGGCGATGAATTGGATGCAAAAAGAGTGGAGAACCTTATCGCGGTGGGCTTCCTGCGCATGGGGCCCTGGGAACAGACAGGCATGTCGGTGGCGGCGGTGACGCGGCAGTTTTTTCTGGATGATGTGACCGACTCGGTTGGACAGGTGTTTCTTGGCCACGCATTGCAGTGCGCCCGTTGTCATGATCACAAGTTTGATCCGCTTCCGACACGTGACTATTATTCCATGCAGGCCGTGTTTGCGAACACACAATTCGCCGAGGTGAATGCGGCATTCCAGCTGGACGAGAATAAGGATGGCTTTGAGACTCACAAAAAATATCACCAACTTCGGGATAACGAAAACAAGCGGATGCTGGGGGGGCTGCCAAAGGAGCGGGTGAGCCCCAATGACTTTGGTCGTGAACGCCTCGGGCGCAAGTGGAGCAAGCTTTTCAGTTGGGGGCATGACCGTTACCGGCCCATTGCGTTCACGGTTTACAACGGCAAGCCGCGCGCCCAGAAGAACGTCTCTTCAAGGCAATTTAAGCCAAAGGTAAATCCAGACGCTCGAATGGTGCCCGAAAAGACATCCATTCTGACAGGGGGTGACTTGTTTTCACCGGCTGATCTAGTCGAGCCGGATGCGTTAAGTGTTGTGGGCCTTAAGGCTGATATTCCCAAGGAAGTGAACGGGCGCCGCACCGCCTTGGCCAAGTGGATAACGCATAAGGACAATCCATTAACGGCCCGGGTGATGGTTAATCGTGTTTGGCAGTATCACTTTGGGCGCGGCCTGGCGGGTAGCCCGAACAACTTCGGAGCCACCGGGAAGAAACCGACGCATCCGGACCTGCTCGATTGGCTGGCTTCCGAATTCATGGCCAAGGGCTGGTCGGTGAAAGAACTGCACCGGCTCATTATGACATCCGAGACATATCGTCGGGTCAGCACGCATCCGGATGCCGACCAGTTGGCCAAGCTGGATTCTGAAGGCAACAGTTATGCCGTATTCTGGCCGCGCCGCCTGGCTGCTGAGGAATTGCGTGATGCGATGCTGGCGGTGACGGGCGAATTGAATCGAAAACCCGGCGGCATTCCGGCTCGTCCGGACATGAACCTGGAAGCGGCACTTCAACCGCGGATGATCATGGGCACCTTCGCCCCGAGCTATGTTCCCAATACAAAACCGGCGCAGCGTAATCGTCGGTCGGTTTACGCCCTGAAGCTACGCGGCCAACGCGATCCGTTCATGACCACCTTTAATCAGCCCGGCCCGGATAAATCCTGTGAATTGCGCGACAGCTCCAATGTGACACCGCAGGTGTTCACGCTCTTCAACAGCGAGGAATCCGCCGACCGCGCCCTGGCATTTGCGGCGCGGGTACTCAAGGAAACCAAGGGCGATGGCCAAGCGATGCGACGGGCGTTCCGGCTTGCCTTCGGTCGTGTGCCGAACAAGGCTGAGGTTGATGATGCCCTGCAACTTTGGAAGGAAACAACCCAAGAGCAAGCTAAGCGCAAACCTAAAGCCCGCACTTATCCGACCGAGGTGATTCGTTCGGCAAACGAGGAGAATACCGGCCAAACATTTACCTTTGTGGAGAAACTTTTTGAGTATCAGGATTACCAGCCGGACCTTCAACCGCATCAAGTTGATGCACGAACACGCGGTTTCGCTGACCTGTGCTTGGCTTTGTTCAATGCAAATGAATTTTTGTATGTCTATTAGGAAATTGAAAACCCTACTCACAGTTTTGTTTTGTTTGTGTGTGCCCTTGATTGGGGCCAGTAAGAATAAGCCAAACATCATCTTCATCTTTATCGATGATCAGGGGTACTACGATCTGGGTTGTTATGGTGCTGGCGAAATCAAGACACC
>Ga0066849_10000993_pt1 | contig 11580 bp, 7 predicted proteins | sample ETNtaG_9_FD_65492 | JGI IMG/M metagenome (GOLD analysis project Ga0066849, IMG submission 65492) | Marine microbial and viral communities from oxygen minimum zone, Eastern Pacific Ocean - ETNP201406SV69 | ecosystem: Environmental > Aquatic > Marine > Oceanic | place: Pacific Ocean: Eastern... | reverse complement strand
GACCTGTTTCTACTTGCCATTCTTTATTTTTTTCATTTAAATTTAAATGTTTTATAGGAAATTCAATAATGAAAGTTTCCCCATTTTTTTTAAACGAAATACGTGAATTAAAATCAAAACTTGAAAAATTTTTATTAAGATCTTCAAAACTTCTATTATAATATGAGCATTTATATTTGATATTAAAATTTAAATTGTCACCAAAAATATTTCCCTCAGTATCTAAAATATTTCTTCGGAAAAGATTTTTTGGGGACAGATCAAAAAATTTACTATCTAAATCTGTTCGAAATATTTTTTGATATTTTTTAGATGCAATTACCTGAAAAAGATAAGAAGGTGTTTTTATTAAATTATTTTTGGAGTATACATTTCCTGCTAAACCATTTTCTGTAAGAATATATCTATTTTTAAGTTTTGTTACTCAATTACTTGGCATAGTTATTGTTGGAGTATTCACATTTATTATTTCATATGTTGTATGGACAATTCTCAAATCTATCATGGGTATTAGAGTTTTAGAAGAAGATGAGTTGAAAGGTTTGGATAATTCTGAATTAGGTATGGACTCGTATCCTGAATTTAAACAATAATTTTTATTGTTCTATTATCTTGTAAAAACCTACTCTGATTATCAGGGTAGGTTATTTGGAGTCTGCAGCAACCCTCTTCGCCAGGCTTCTTTAAAGTGTAAGTTTTTTATTCATTGAATATCCATTATAGGATTAAGATTTAATTTAATAATATAAATAATTTATTATTTTTAAACATTCACCGTAAATATTTTTTCACACTAATATTTAACACTAAATACTCTTTAAAAGAAAACTTTATAAGTTTGCTTTAATTTAATCTACTTCCAGTCTCAGGATCGAAGTAAGATACTTTTAATATGTCAATTTTAAAATTAATTGATCAGATGTAGTTCTTTTTTTTGGACATTTTTCCTATGCCTGGATTCAGACTGTTAGTTGGATCGCAATGCTTATAAAATTCAGCCTGTTTCTTAGATGCTTTGTAGAGATGACCCACATTATGTTCTGCGGGATAACGCGCTCCACGCTTATCAAGTATTTTAAGTATTTTATTCTTAATTATTTCAGTATCAAATCCTTTTTTTATTATGTAGTCCTGATGTAAGACATGGCAAAAAAAATGACCATAGTATAACTTGTGACTAATTGCATTGTTCAATTCTTCTGGTAAGGTTTCAAACCAGTTTTGATCATTTCTTCTCAACGCAATGTCTAAAGGTAAAATATCTTCTACTTCTGTCTTTTTTATAACCTGATAACGGATAGGGGCTCCTGCAGCTACAAAGCGGTGCAACTCAGCAATTTTTGCTTCTCTTGGCGAGCACTCAAACCAATCAGATACTCTATCTTCCTGCTGATTGTTTAAATATGCACGTGCTTCTTGAATGCCGTCACCTTGCATTTTCAGTATTAGGTAATGTTGAAAACGTGCACGAAAATTTTCCATACGCTTGGTTAGTGGACTGGGCCATAGTTTTCCAAAAAACTGTAGTAGTCGGTCTGAAGCATTTGAAGGAAGGAAAGGAAGTTTTTCAAGATAAGAGTCAAGCCATCCTTTAAAAGAAAAAAAACTGGATAGTCTGTCTGTTCCTAACTTGTCTATTAATAACAATGAGTCTTTTCCATAAACTTTAGAAAGATCGTAAATATCCCTGTGCATGTATTCTCCTGATACAGGCAGAGAGGTAAACTTTGAAAGGATGTGACGGCGAAGGTTAGTAAAAGATTTAGGGGAATTAGTTCCAATATAGAAAACCTCTTCTTTTACATTAGCTTCATATGTGTCTAATCTAACAGCAAAAACAGCCAATTTTCCAGCACAACCAGAAGCTTCATACAAACGTCGAGTATCTGCATTAAATCTGGCAGGAGTATCAGCTTCTATGTTTCTTACTATTGAGTGATATTCTGTATCTGATGCTTTTCCACTGTTGGCAAGAATATCTGCCTCTGAATAATGTCCCGATTGTAAACGCGTTAGGATTGTTTCTGGATCATTGCCCAGATTTATTTCTAAGTGGTTTACTAATTCGATATTTCCACCCCCGTCAACCTGAGCGTAAAGAGAAAGTTCACTGTAGGCAGGTCCTCTTTCGACCAGTGCTCCGCCTGAATTGTTACAAACACCTCCTACAATTGAAGCACCTATGCATGAAGAGCCAATTACTGAGTGAGGTTGTCGGTTTAAAGGTGAAAGCTTCTTTTCTAAATCAAATAATGTAGCTCCGGGAAAACTCACAACTTGTGAGCCTTTTTGTATAATATGAATTTCCTTTAAGCGCATGGTATTCAAGATAATTGTATCTCTCTCATATTCACCATTTGGTGTAGATCCTCCTGTAAGTCCAGTATTGGCAGCCTGCATAATAATTATCTTATCTGCAGCAATAATTTCCTTAAGAGTCTGCCATTGTTCCAACAATGTTCCCGGGCGAATTACTGCTAGCAGTGAGCCATAGCCTGATCGGTAACCCTTGCAATAAGGTTTAGTTGATCTTGAAGAAGTAAGAACATGACGATGTCCCACGATCTTCTTTAATTTAAGTATTAAAGTATCATTCTCAATCACCATGATTTTAACAGTTTATTATTGAGCTTTTGGTTATTATTTTTATTACCATCTTAAATTTAATATTTATAACGTTGGGATTAGAGGCGAACTTTACGTTTTGCTGCAATTTTCTCACGTTCCTTTTCTGCAAAAGCTTCTTGCGTAGATATCTTAACATAGTCCATGTGATCTTTTGCGGCTTTGGCAGCTTCCTCTGTCTTGCCGTTACAAACTGCCTCTCCGATCGCTTGGTGTTGCCTGAGTAAAAACTCAGAAACTTCATCAATGTTAAGAATTTCATAGCGATTAAAAAATACACCGCTACGAGTTAACTCATATAGTGAACGCATCATATGAATTAAAATGCGATTATGGCTGGCATTGACGATAGCATTATGAAAATCTAAATCTAATTTAGCGCCTTGCTGATGGTCATCTTTTTCATGTGCAATTACCATTGCATTAAGGATTTCTTGAATAATCTTTCGGTCTACTTGAGTACTGCGTGTTGAGGCAAGTCTTGCAGCGAAAATCTCTTGCTCACGTCTGTATTCAAGATTGTCATAGATTGCTGAGGGATGTCGACTGTAAAGTTTGATCAAGGCCGGAGACATTACTTCTGACCCTAATTTATCTACGAAGACACCATCACCATGGGCAATTCTAAGTAATCCACGTGTTGCAAGAGTCTGAAGTGCTTCGCGTAATTTGGGTCTCGAAACTTCCAGTTGATCAGAAAGCTCTCGTTCACTAGGTAATTTAGAACCTTCACGCAATACTCCACTTAGAATCATCGATTCTATTTGATAAATGACAGAATCTGCTACCGACTCATATTTAATTGGATCGAAAAACTTTGATGGCACTTTCAATATACGTTTAGTTTTAGCCAATGTACAATAACCTTTAAAGTGTTGTGTGTTAAGAAAACCAATTAGATGTTTCCTACATTAATTGAGCATTATTAGAACCGTATTTTGGAGTAAATTATCTAAATAATCAAGTCCGTATACATCAATTGGTAAATATTATTGACCTTTTTGTATTGGTAAACTATATTTACCAATAATAATTTAATGTTAACTCGGTTATATTCGGCCTAAGGGCTGTGTTTAAAATTTGGGAGAAAAAAATGAAATTAAAATTATTAACAATCATTGCGGGCTTGACCTTATTGGCTGGCAATGCATTAGCACAAGATAAACTTGAAATGACTTCGGCTTTTGGTAAAAGCCTGCCAATACTTGGTACGGCTGCTACAGACTTTGTGTCAAAAATTAATTCAATTTCAAGTGATGTAGAATTCGAACATTTTGATCCAGGCAAACTGGTTCCTACACTTGAGGCATTGGATGCTGTTTCCAGTGGATCCGTGGATGCAGCTTTTGCTACTTCTGGTTATTGGCAAGGGAAAATGAATTCAGCCTCACTTTTTGCAGCAGTGCCATTTGGCCCTGAAGCAGGAGAATTTATGGGTTGGATACTTTATGATGACGGTGCCGCCTTATGGCAGGAAATGTACGACACTAACGGATATAATGTTGTTGCAACTCCTTGCGGTGTTATTGCGCCAGAAACTTCAGGTTGGTTCCGGAAGGAAATCAACAGTGTTGAGGATCTCAAGGGTTTGAACATGAGATTTTTTGGTCTGGGAGCCAAAGTGATGCAAAAACTTGGTGTTTCCACTTCACTTTTAGGTGCTAAGGATATCTTTCCTGCGTTGGAGCGTGGAGCTATTGATGCGACTGAATTTTCAATGCCACGAATTGATGCACGTCTTGGTTTCCACAAAATTGCAAAATATAATTACTTCCCAGGTTGGCATCAACCTTCGACCCTGTTTGAATTGTTGATTAATAGGGATGTTTACGAAGGATTATCAGAGACTGCCAAATCACAAATTGAAGTGGCTTGTCTAGCGAATATTATGACCAATTATGCTGAAGGTGAAGCAACAAACTATGCTGCAATGGTTAGCAATGTTGAAGATAATGGTGTTAAACTGATGCAATGGAGTCCAGAAATTTTAGCAACTTATGAAACTACTTGGAATGAGGTTGTAAAAGAGTTGGCTGCAGATGATCCATTTTTCCAAAAGGTCTGGTCTGATCTTCAAGACTATCGAAAAGGTTACAGCGTTTGGGCAAAAAGTATATACTTGCCACGCGAGTAATTTCTTTAAACACACTAAAAAGCGGTGCTTGACAAAAGCACCGCCTTTCTTTCATACATAGATGATTATGAATTCCGATCAACAGAGTGGCGGTAACACGGGGAATAGTGATTTCGGTGAAGTAAACCATGGAACACATCTCTGGGGGGATCGGCTAATGATCAAAGTCGGAAATTTGGCCGCTTGGTTATTCCCCATCCTTATGGTTGCCATTATTTCTCAAGTGTTAATGCGTAATATGGGGGTTAATCAGGCTTGGCTTGACGACGCTCAGTGGTGGATATATGGCTTAGCATTACTAGTTGGTTTTGGTTATTCTATTACTTTCAACAGCCATGTAAGGGTTGACATATTTCATCAACATTTTTCAAATCGTAAGGTGGCAGCTACTGAAGTTATTGCCCTCGGTTGGCTTTTATTGCCATTTCTCATATTAATGACAGATGTATTGTTTCACTATTCTTTTTCTTCATGGATTGCGAGGGAAGGCTCTGACAGTCCAAACGGATTGCATAAGTTATATATTTTAAAAATTTCAATGCCAGTGATGTTTTTCATCATAAACATTGCCACTTGGGCAGCGATATACCGCTTTCTGGAAAAGATTACTTCACCGAGGATCTGGAAACTAATATTGGCTACATTTCCCGCATGCTGGTTTCTATTTGAGCGTCTGGTCTATTATGTTCTATGGTGGATTATTCGGGTCAGTCAACCGGAATTAATTTCTCGAAAAATTTCACGAGAACCTATCATGGACTACACTACTTGGTTTGGCCTTATTGTTCTCTTAACTGTTATTGTCATAGCCTATCTTTCGAATCACTTTTCAAGGAAAGGTTGAGGGACATGGAAGTTTTTTCTCTTCTCGGCGTGTTGATGGATTTGAACCAATGGTTAGTTTTAACTATGTTTATTTTGTTTGTTTTTATGTTGTTTCGGGGCATTCCGGTGGCGTATTCTCTAGTTGGCATAGCATTAATTTTTGTCTTGCTAGGAGAATTCATATTAGATCCCAACCGGAAATTAATTAATGAATACATTGAATTCGAGAGAACTGGGATCACTTATATAAAGCTGTTTGCTAATGGGGGTCGTTTCTTTGGAGGAATAATCAAGAACCCTGTTCTTGTGGCTTTACCGATGTTTATTTTTATGGGGTTGATGCTTGATCAATCAGGCGTTGCTCAACGTATGATGAAATCGATGCAAGTCCTTTTTGGTTCTTTAAGAGGCGGACTTGCGCTGACTGTCATGTTAATCGGGATAATTTTAGCTGCTTCAACTGGCATTATCGGTGCATCAGTAGTTCTGCTTGGAGTTATGGGTATTCCGACAATGATGGCACAGAAGTATGCCAAACCAATCATGACGGGAACTGTTGCAGCCTCTGGCACACTCGGCATTCTGATCCCACCTTCAATTATGTTGGTGATAATGTCAGATCAGCTGGCCATCAGCTTAGGCGATCTTTTTATGGGCGCGTTGTTCCCTGGACTTTTGCTTGGCGTTCTGTACATTATTTTTATCATTATTTATGGCCTTATTTCCCCACAATCGATGCCGTTACCCGAGACACGTGAGCCAGTGACGCTTCCTGTCATTGGACAGGTTTTATTGTCTGTGGTCCCACCGATGTTGTTAATTTTACTTGTTTTGGGTTCAATATTTTTTGGGTTTGCTACACCGACAGAAGCCTCTGGCGTTGGGGCTATGGGCGCAACTTTGCTTGCGCTGTTTGCACGAAATCTTAACTTAAAAATTTTTAAAGATGTTATGCGTAAAACCTTGAACACTACGGGGTTTATCGGAGGCATCTTTATTACTGCTAACTTTTTTGCGTTTATACTTCGTCGCTATGGGGGAGATGAAATTATCGAGAACTTGGTTCTAGGATCTTTCGAAAACCCTTATATGGTGGTCGCATTCATATTGTTTCTGATTTTCCTGCTTGGTTTTTTACTTGATTGGATTGAAATCACGTTGATCATAATGCCATTTATGCTGCCGGTTATTCTAAGTTTAAACTTGCAAGTGGAAGGTTATGGTATCGTTGATGATCCTTCGGTTGTTTGGTTTGCCATCCTTGTTGCAGTCACATTGCAGACGTCATTTCTTACTCCTCCAGTTGGATTTGCTTTATTTTATTTAAAGGGTGTCTGCCCGCCCAGCATCAATCTTGGTCATATCTACAAAGGGATTATTCCTTTCGTAATTCTTCAACTCATTGGACTTGGGATTGTTTTTATGATCCCTGAGTTAACAACCTGGCTACCAGCAAAGGCATATGGAAATTGAACTGAAGCTTTTAATTAGGACAGAGGATGTCGATTTTAAACTTTAACAAAATTTTAGTTGCTAATAGGGGAGAAATAGCAATTAGAGTTATGCGAGCTGCTAATGAATTGGGAAAAATAACAGTCGCCGTTTTTGCCGAAGAAGACAAACTAAGCTTACATAGGTTTAAAGCAGATGAAGCTTATAGAATTGGGTCTGGTATGGAGCCAATAGAAGCTTATCTTTCTATACCGGAAATTATTCGAGTGGCAATTAAATGTGGTGCGGATGCAATCCATCCAGGTTATGGATTTCTATCAGAAAACCCTGAATTTCCAGAAGTATGCAATTTAAACGGAATTGCTTTTATAGGTCCGAGAGCTGAAACAATAAGGGCATTAGGCAATAAAGCCTCAGCTAGGGAAATAGCTGTTTCTGCAAAAGTTCCGGTTATACCCGCTACTGGAGTTTTGAGTGATGATATATCAGACACTAAAAAACAAGCATTAGAAATTGGTTATCCTTTGATGTTAAAAGCTTCTTGGGGTGGTGGTGGTAGAGGGATGAGACCAATTATAAATGCTGAAGAGTTGGAAGAGAAAGTATTAGAAGGGAGAAGAGAAGCAGAGACAGCTTTTGGAAATGGCGACGGATATCTGGAGAAAATGATAATAAAAGCCCGCCATGTCGAAGTTCAAATTCTAGGCGACAAAGAAGGGAATCTTTACCATATTTGGGAAAGAGATTGCTCCTTACAAAGAAGAAATCAAAAAATTATTGAAAGGGCGCCTGCCCCCTATTTAAAGGACAATCAACGAAAAAGAATATGTGATATGGCTTTGCGTATATGCCGTCATGTCAATTATGAATGCGCAGGAACCGTCGAATTTCTAATGGACATGGAAACAGAGGAATTTTACTTCATAGAAGTAAATCCACGCATTCAGGTTGAACACACAGTAACCGAGGAAGTTTCTGGAATAGACATTGTCCAGGCTCAGATAATGATTTCAGAAGGGAGAAGTTTAGCGGAAGCGACTGGGAAAAAGAACCAAAATGAAATCATTTTAAATGGACATGCTCTCCAAACACGGGTCACTACAGAAGACCCCCAAAACAATTTTATTCCTGACTATGGTCGGATTACTGCATACAGAAGTGCCACTGGAATGGGAATACGTCTTGATGGGGGAACAGCTTATTCAGGTGGTGTCATTAATCGGTATTATGATTCCCTTTTAGTAAAAGTTACAGCTTGGGCGCAAACTCCAGAAAAAGCAATTTCTCGAATGGATAGAGCTTTGAGGGAGTTTCGGATTCGTGGTGTTAGTACAAACATCGCTTTTGTTGAAAACTTACTTAAGCACCCAACTTTCCTGAACAACTCATATTCAACCAGCTTCATCGACAAAACGGATGAGCTTTTTTACTTTAAGAAGCGACAAGACAGGGGCACAAAGGTTCTCACCTACATTGCTGATATTTCTGTTAACAAGCACCCTGAAACTATTGGGCGGGCCCATCCGCCAAAAAATTTAAATTTGCCTATAAAATCTTTACCAGAAATTCAAAGTGAACCAGGTGTTAGGCAGATTTTGGAAAATAAAGGTGCACAAGCAGTCGTTGATTGGGTTCTTGATCAAGATAGATTACTAATAACAGATACTACTATGAGAGATGGTCATCAATCGTTAATCGCGACACGCATGCGTTCTATAGATATGATAAAGGTGGCAGAAACCTATTCTAAAAAACTTCCAGAATTGTTCAGTATAGAATGCTGGGGAGGAGCTACATTTGATGTGGCCTATCGTTTCCTGCAAGAGTGTCCCTGGCAGAGACTTAGAGATATTCGCTCTCAAACGCCAAACTTAATGACTCAAATGTTACTTAGAGGCAGTAATGGCGTCGGATATACGAATTACCCGGATAATGTTATTAGAGACTTTGTTTCTTTAGCTTCTAAAGGGATAGATGTTTTTAGAATTTTTGATAGCCTCAACTGGGTAGAAAATATGCGAATTGCTATTGATGCTGTATTAGAGACAGAAAAAATTTGTGAGGCTAGCATTTGTTATACTGGTGACATTTTGGATCCTAAGAGGTCGAAATACAACCTAAAATATTATGTTAAATTAGCTAAGGAATTAAAAGCTGCTGGAACACATATTCTAGCAATTAAGGATATGGCAGGGTTATTAAAGCCCTCTGCAGCAAAGGTTTTAATTAAAGCTATTAAAGAAGAGGTTGGGCTTCCACTCCATTTCCATACTCACGACACATCAGGATTAGGAGGGGCTTCTGTGCTTGCTGCAGCTGAAGCCGGTGTTGACATAGCAGATGCAGCAATGGATAGTTTTTCAGGAGGCACTTCACAACCATGCCTCGGATCAGTTGTAGAGGCTGTGAGAAACACCCAAAGGGAAACAAGACTTGATATTGAATCTATTTGGGAAATCAACAATTACTGGGATTCTTGTCGTAAACAATACTCTGCTTTTGAAGGCAGTATTTCGTCACCAGCATCTGAAGTTTTTTTACATGAAATGCCTGGCGGTCAGTTCACTAACTTAAAAGCGCAAGGAAGATCTATGGGATTGGAGGATAAGTGGCCAGAGATTGCGTCTGCCTATGCCGAAGTAAATCAAATGTTTGGTGATATTGTTAAAGTTACTCCCTCGTCAAAAGTCGTAGGCGATATGGCCTTAATGATGGTTAGTCAGGGGATTACCAGAGAACAAGTAGAGGATCCAAATTTTGAGGTATCGTTTCCAGAAAGTGTTATAGATATGTTTTTGGGCAACTTGGGTCAACCTCCAGGAGGTTTTCCGGAAAAACTTTTAGACAAAGTTCTCAAAGGAAAGGCTCCTAAAACAGAACGCCCTGGGGCTAATTTAACAAATATTAATATTGAAAGAACACGTTCTGAGTTATCAAAGCATCTTGGGGGAAAAAAGGTAGATGATGAGGACGTATTCAGTTATCTCATGTATCCGTCTGTTTTTTTGGATTATATGGGACGTCGACGAACTTACGGCCCAGTAAGAACTCTACCCACAAAAACTTTCTTTTATGGAATGGAAGCTGGGGAAGAAATTAGCGCAGAAATTGACCCTGGTAAGATCTTGGAAATTCGTCTTCAGGCGATTGGTGAAGCAAATGAAAATGGTGAAGTAAAAGTTTTTTTTGAACTTAATGGCCAACCTCGTGTGATAAGAGTATCTGATAAAAAAATCAAATTTGATAAAGGTACTAGACAAAAATTTAATCTAGAAAATCCAAACCATATTGGGGCTCCAATGTCAGGTGTTGTTGCGTCAATTGTAATCAAGGAAGAGCAAAAGGTAAAGAAAGGGGATCTACTTTTAATAATTGAGGCAATGAAAATGGAGACCGGGATTCATTCGGGCTACGATGGGACCATCAAGAAGATTTTTGCAACCTTAGGCAGCCAAATAGAAGCAAAAGACCTTCTTGTTGAAATGGACATTAATTTGCAATAAATCAAATGGTTAGAACCCAAACGTTACTATTGAGTGGTAACGGCTGATAAAGGCTATTTTTTACAAATTGGTATCTTGAGAAAATCCAATAAGGCGCCTAAAAAGTTTCATTAATAATCCTAAACAATTAATCTGATCGATGTTATGATGAAATATGGAACTGATAAAATTTCATTCTAGTCCTAACCCAACTTTAGGAGTTGAAATTGAACTTCAGTTAATAGATAAGAATACTTTGGATCTAAAAAATATTTCCCCTAAAATCCTTTCTAATGTCAATAAACAATTTTCTAATAGAATCAAACATGAGCTTTTTGAGTCAATGATAGAAATTAATACAGGCGTTTGTTCTTCTGTTGAAGAAGTTAGAAAGGACATTAAACAAACTCTTTATTACCTAGAAGAAATTTTAAATAATTATAACACCACTGTAAATATTAGTAGTCTCCATCCATTTGCAAAAGGAAAAAACCAAACCATAACAAACGATAATCGCTATAAGCGAATTATGGAAGATCTTCAAATTGTTGGAAAGCGTTTTATTACACAAGGCCTCCATGTACATGTTGGGGTTGATAATTGTGAAAACGTCATAAAAGTAAATAACGCATTAAGAATCTATTTACCATTACTACTCGCGCTTACTACTTCCTCTCCTTTCTATGAAGGAGAAGATACAGGGCTTTATTCTTATAGAACAAAAATCTTTGAATCTCTTCCTCTTGCTGGATTGCCAGATTATTTAGATAATTGGGATCATTTCCTAAATTTAACTAATAATTTAATAAAGGCAAAAATTATCAATTCAGTTAAGGATCTTTGGTGGGAGGTAAGACCTCACCCAGGTTTTGGAACTGTAGAAATTAGAATTTGTGATATTCCAACTAATTTTGAAGAAATAATTGCAATTGTAGCAATAATACAAGCGTTGGTCGTGAAATTACAATATTCAGAAAGTTATCCTGATACTCATATACAGATATTAGAATCAAATAAATGGCAGGCTGTAAGATATGGACTTGAAGGTGCCTTCATTGATCC
>Ga0066849_10000992_pt1 | contig 11581 bp, 6 predicted proteins | sample ETNtaG_9_FD_65492 | JGI IMG/M metagenome (GOLD analysis project Ga0066849, IMG submission 65492) | Marine microbial and viral communities from oxygen minimum zone, Eastern Pacific Ocean - ETNP201406SV69 | ecosystem: Environmental > Aquatic > Marine > Oceanic | place: Pacific Ocean: Eastern... | reverse complement strand
AGTTGATGTTGCAAGAGGAAGGGGACAAGATTATTCTGCATTTTCAATTATTGATGTTTCTCAATTTCCGTATGAACAAGTTGCAAAATATAGAGATGAAAACATTTCTCCTATATTATTACCAAATATTGTTGATAATGTGAGTAGATATTATAATACTGCATATGTTTTAGTTGAAATAAATGATATTGGTGGTCAAGTAGCAGATATTTTACATCACGATTTAGAATATCCCAATATTTTTCAAACAAGTATTATGGGAAGATCGGGTCAAACCTTAGGGGGAGGATTCGGAAAAAGTTCACAACTAGGAATTAGAACCACAAAAGAAGTTAAAAGAAAAGGGTGTTCTAGTGTTAAAGATTTGATAGAAGGAGATAAATTACTTATTTGGGATCTTGATACTATTACTGAAATGACAACATATATTGCTAAAGGATCAAGTTATGAAGCAGATGAGGGATATCATGATGACTTGATGGCGACATTAATTTTGTTTGGTTGGTTAGTGAATCAAAAATATTTCACAGAAATTACAGATTTAGATTTACGTGAAAAAATGTTTAAAGAGCAATTAGACGAAGCAGAATCACAATTGATACCCTTTGGATATATAAATGACGGAAGAAATTCTTATGAGCCAGAAACCGTGGATATGGGTGGAGAAAAATGGATAGTAGATAAAAAATATTCTACTGATTATATACATTAATACGGTGTATATTTTTAGGATCTTTTATCTGTTCTATTAATTTATCTATATCATATTTTAAATCGGGTCTTAGTTTTTTCAATTTCTGTAAATATCTTATAGATTCATTAAATATCATTTCAGGATTAATTCTTAATTCGTAGAATTTATTCCTAGTTTCGCTTTTTGTAGTTAAATATAAATGCTCTGGTTTTACACAGTATGTATTATTACAGGATTGATGAACTATTTTATTTTGTTCAATAGGCCCCTTATAAGCAATATATGCAAATCTATGAGCAGGAATTGATTTTCCATCATAAGAAAACATACCATACCCCTGCTTTGTTTTACTTGCAGTCCAAAACCAACAATCATTTGTTTTTAAAATTTTCTTTTCAAATCTTTCAATAGCCTTCTTCATTTAATTATTTATATTACAATAAATAATAACAACTCCAAAATCAGCTAAAATATAAATATATTGGAAGTAAATTTATTTTAAAATATTTTAGGGAGAGATAATATGGCCTTTCAAGTCAGTCCAGGAGTAGCCGTAGCAGAAATCGACTTAACTACTAGAGTACCAATTCCTTCTATTTCGGATGGCGCTATAGCTGGTAATTTAACATGGGGACCCTTGGAGGTTGCTACATTAGTTACTTCAGAAGATGAGCTGGTTTCTGTATTCGGTAAACCAAATGGAAATACATATAAAACATTTTTTAGTGCCGCAAGTTTTTTAAGTTATTCTAACAAATTAAGAGTTGTTAGAGCGGCAAATACATCAACTGCAAAAAATGCAGTATCAGGTGGTACTGCAATATTAATCCGAAACGATTCTGAATATCAAAACACATACCTGTCAACAACAACTTCAGGAACAAGTTTTACGGCAAAATATCCAGGTACACTTGGAAATTCAATGAAAATGTCTATTTGTCAAGCAGATAGAGCAAATACAAAAGTTAATGAAAATGATTCTACTGTTTCTTTAGATATTGATCCAACTGTTTCTCTTACAGGAACTGTTTCAAATAGTGATACTGGAGCGGGTATTGTTGGAACAGGTACATTATTTGATACAGAATTAAGAATCGGAGATGTTGTTAAGCTCACCGCTGGAGCAACTAATCATGGAATAGTAACAGCAATTACTTCTAATACTGTAGCCTCGATTTCAATGGCTAATACTGGAGTAGAGACTAATCAGATTGGAAATGGTTCTGCAGTAACCGATGCGACTCTTATTCGATTAAAGCGGTCTGCTTTTGAAGAGCCTACTGAAAATATGCAAGGTTCTCTTACTGCGGCGGCAAAATCAACCACAATAACAGGAACCAATACCAATTTTTCTCGACAACTTCATGTTGGAGATATTATTACAGTCAATGATTCAACCGGTATTGAGGTTCAACGAAAAATATCAAGTATCACAAATACAACATCAATGGTAGTTTCAACTGCTTTTGATAGAGCGGTATCTGCACAAAGTACATGGTCAAGGAAATGGGAATTTCGTGATTCTTTTGGTACTGCACCTCTTACAAGTCCTTTTGCTTATAAAAAAACTGGATCAAAAGATGTTGGAGATCAGATTCATCTTATAGTAGTAGATGAAGATGGAGACATTTTAGGACAAAAAGATAAAAGAGGAGCGTTATCTAGTTCAAGTAAACAAGTTATTGAAGCACATACAGGATTATCAGTAGCGAATGGTGCTACTCATTATTATAAAGAAGTAATAAACAACAATTCCAACTATATTAGATGGACAGATCATGATGCAATAGGAGATGCTCCGTTAGATGCTGGATCTAGTAAAATTACTCATGATTGGGGAGATACTCTTACTCAAGGAAATACCAGTGCTAGATTTGCTGGATCTTTCAGTGGCGCAGGTGCAAATGGAATTATGACTGCTAGTATGTCAGGAGGAGTTGATGGATATAGTGCTACGGCATCAGATGAAATTGGTGCTTACAAGTATTTCAAAGATCCTTCAAAAATAGATGTTTCTCTTATAATTTCGGCAGAAGCATCAAATACTTTAGCTACATTTTTGATTAATGAAATAGCAGAAACTAGAAAAGATTGTGTTGTGTTTATTTCTCCTGAAGAAGCAGATGTTGTTAATACAGAGGGAAATGAAGTAACAAACGCAGTTGCTAGAAGGAATGCTTTACCAAGTTCAAGTTATGCCGTTATGGATGGAAGTTACAAATATATCAGCGATCCATATAATCAAGTTAATCGATGGGTTCCAATGAACGGTGATGTTGCTGGAATTTGTGCCCAAGCAGATAATACTAATGCTTATATTTCTCCTGCAGGATTTACAAGAGGAAATATAAAAAATGCAACACATATAGCATATATTCCAAATAATGCAGAAAGAGATGATTTATATGTGAATGGTATTAATCCAATAGCATCATTTCCTGGAAAAGGAAGAATTCTATTTGGTGATAAAACATTGTTGGCAAGACCATCTTCTTTTGATAGAATTAATGTACGAAGACTTTTCATTATTCTAGAAAAAGCTATTGCGAATGCGGCTGAAAATTTATTGTTTGAGTTTAATGATGATTTTACACGATTAAACTTTATTTCTATAATAGAGCCCTTTTTAAGAGATGTTCAATCATCTAGGGGTATAGAAGCATTTCAAGTGATATGTGACGGCACAAATAATACACCTGCTGTTATAAATAGAAATGAGTTCAGGGGCGATATTTTCATTAAACCAACTAAATCTATTAATTTCATAGGATTAAACTTTGTTGCTGTTGCTTCCGGAGTTTCATTTTCTGAAGTTGTCAACGCAGTTTAAGGAGAAAATAAATGGCATTCAATATACAAACATTTCGTCATGCAATGCATTATGATGGTCAAAGACCAAATTTATTTGAGGTTTCAATTCCCACAACGGCTAATCTCTTTAACGGTGACTCGTTGAACTTGTTCGCTAAAGCAACATCAATACCTGGTGGTACTATTGGAACAGTTATAGTCCCGTATTTTGGTAGAGAAGTTAAAATGGCGGGAAATAGAACTTTTCCTGAGTGGACAGTAACAGTTATTAATGATGAAAATTTTGCGATAAGATCGCAGTTTGAGCAGTGGATGAATAAAATAAACAGTCATGCTGGGAATCTCCGAATAGCGGGAGCATATACATCTACTGCTTCTGTAAAGCAGTATGGTAAGGCTGGCGCATCTGTTTCAGCAACATATAGTTTTCAAAATCTTTTTCCAACTGATCTTTCTGAAATTACTCTAGATTGGGGGGATAATGATACTATTGAGGAATATACAGTAACTTTTTCGTATGATTTTTGGACCAGAGCCGCAGGTTCAATGACAGCAGGTTCTGGAGTAGTTGGTGATAATATTGAAACAGAGGAATCTGATTAATTTATCAAAAAACATAATTTTCTGATTTTGCGAGTGAATAAATATAAATTAGTACAGTACTATTATAATTATTTAACTCGCATTCAGGAAATTACATGCCTATTGATCTATTCGGTTTTTCAATCGGAAAAAAAGAAAATAAAAACGTAAAGGTTCAAACTTTTGCTGAGGCAGAATATGAAGATGGAGCCTTGTCCGTAGCATCAGGCGGTGTTTATGGAACATATGTTGATACAGAAGGGGCTATAAAAAGCGAGTCTGAATTGATAAACAGATATCGTGATATGGGTCTTCAAGCAGAAGTAGAGAACGCTATTGATGATATTGTCAATGAAGCAATTGTGTCATCAAAAGATAAACCCGTTGTAAGAATTAACGTGGACAATTTAAATGTTTCTGAGCCCATCAGAGACAAAATAAGACTAGAATTTAAGAGTATAAGTAAACTTTTAGATTTACAAAATTTAGGATCTGATGTTTTCAAAAGATGGTATATTGATGGTAGAGTGTATTATCATGTTATTGTTGATGAGAATAATTTAGAAAAAGGTATTCATGAATTAAGAATATTGGATCCCAGAAAAATAAAGAAAATTAGAGAAAAGAAAAAAGAAAAACAACCGAACGGCAAAACAAAAACCGCTGTTGTGGAATATTTTGTTTATAATCAAAAGGGAATTTATCAATCACAAGGACAAGTAATTGGAACTGCTTTTACAAGTGCCGCTAGTGGTTTAAAGATATCTCCCGATTCGATTGTATATACACATTCGGGACTAATGAATGCTACACGTTCATTAGTCTTATCCTACCTACACAAAGCAATCAAACCATTAAATCAATTAAGAATGATTGAAGATTCTCTGGTAATTTATCGTATTTCACGGGCTCCAGAGAGAAGAATTTTTTATGTCGATGTTGGTAATCTGCCTAAATTAAAAGCAGAGCAATATATGCGTGATTTAATGACCAGATACAAAAATAAACTTGTATATGATGCAAACACCGGTGAAGTTAGAGATGATAGAAAACACATGTCAATGCTTGAAGATTATTGGATGCCTCGTAGAGAAGGTGGTAGAGGAACAGAGATTTCTACTCTGCCCGGAGGTCAAAATCTTGGAGATATTGAAGATGTATTATATTTTCAGAAAAAACTTTATAAATCATTAGGTGTTCCTATTTCAAGACTTGAATCAGAAGCAAATTATACGATTGGTCGTGCTACAGAAATTTCAAGAGATGAAGTTAAATTTACACGTTTTGTTAATAAACTTCAAAGTAGATTTAGTTTAATGTTTGATGAAATGATGGAAAGACAATTAACCCTTAAAGGTATAATGTCTAGAGATGATTGGAAAAATATTAAAAATGATGTATTTTATGAGTTTGAAAATGATAGTCATTTTGCAGAAATAAAGCATAACGAACTTCTTCAAGATAGATTAAACATTTTAAGAGATTTACAAGATTATACTGGAAAATATTTTTCACACGAGTATATAAGAAAGCATATTTTGATGATGACTGATGATGAAGTCAAAACTAATGATGAACAGATGCAAAAAGAGTTAGACGATCCTAGATTTTCGGGAGAGGAAGAAATGCAATTTAATTCTGTAGAAGTAGATACGGTCAATAAACAAGGTATCAATGAAGATATTGATAAAAAAATTGAGGAGAAATTTGAAGTTGCGAAAAAAGAAAATGAAATTAAAGATAAAGTAAATGATATTCTTTTTTCTGTTTTAGAAGATGATGAAAAATTTGTAAGTTAAAAATTTATAAATTGATTCTAGTGAAGATTTAGGTGCAGAGACATAAATGAAAGACGATCAAAACGAGTCAAAAGACTTAGATTTAAGTAAAGTTTTAGCTACTGCTCTTGCTTATACTAAAAAAACACTTAAAAAGACTAAAGAAGAACTTGTTGTAGGTATAAAAGAAATTTTAGATCCTGTAACTGGTGAAAAAGTCAGAGTTCTTGAGATCAAAGGTACTGAAGGTTCCAAGGGCGAAAAGGGTGAAAAGGGAGAGCAAGGAGATCCTGGTCCCAAAGGTGAACGGGGAGAAGCAGGGAGAATTGGTCCACAGGGTGTTCTGGGTCCTAAGGGAGACCTAGGAGATCCTGGTCCCATAGGCCCAAAAGGAGACCAGGGAGAACCAGGTGATGATGCTGATGTAACTAAACTTGCAAAAGAGTTAGATAATTTCAAAGCAGTTGTTAAGAAAGTTAGCGAAAAAGCAACTCAAACTGCACAAAAAGTAGCAGGAGGAAGTGGTTGGGGTGACTCTGGAGGCGGTGGTGGAGGAGACACTTCTTCGGGATCTGCTGGAACTTCTGGATCATCTGGTTTAACATATGCTTCTTCTGGATCATCTGGAGGTGCTGGAGAAACAGGAACTTCAGGATCATCTGGACAAGATGGTGGTTCATTCATTCACACACAATCTGTAGCGGCATCTGTCTGGTTAATCAATCATAATTTAGGAACTAGACCAGTAAATCTTGAAGTTGTAGATTCTGATTATAATGTTATCATTCCAGAATCTGTTCAATTTATAGATTCTAATACCGTAAAAATAATTTTTCCTACTGCTCAAGCAGGATGGGCCGCAATTACTTTTGGAGAAGGATCTTCTGGGACAGCGGGTTCGTCTGGATCGTCTGGTTTAACATATGCTTCTTCTGGATCTGCTGGTTCTGCAGGAAGTGCTGGTTCTGCAGGATCATCTGGATCAGATGGTACTTCAGGATCATCCGGAACTGCTGGAAGCGCAGGAAGTGCTGGTTCTTCAGGAACTTCTGCTACAAATGGAACATCTGGTACATCAGGCGTAGATGGCGAACAAGGAGATGAGGGACCAGGAGGAACTTCTGGCTCTTCGGGAACTACTGGAACACATGGAAGTTCTGGTTCTGCTGGATCTTCTGGGACATCTGGTACATCAGGAGCAGATGGAACTGAAGGAGACACGGGTCCTCAAGGAACTGGGGGAACATCTGGATCATCTGGAAGCGCAGGAAGTGCAGGATCGTCTGGTTCTGCAGGAACTTCTGGAACTGCTGGAAGTGCAGGAAGTGCTGGTTCTGCAGGATCTTCTGGTTCTTCTGGAATTGATGGTTCTTCTGGGTCTGCTGGTTCTGCAGGAAGTGCTGGAACATCCGGATCAGATGGAACTTCAGGATCATCTGGATTAGATGGTGGTTTTGGAGGAGCTTCATTTTCATATCGCTATAGTACAGATCAAACAACAAATGATCCAGGAACAGGTAAATTAGCATTTACTTTAACATCTGGTACTTTTTCAGATCCTAGTACAGCAAATAGATTAAGAATAAGTGATACTGATCAAGATGGAACAACAATTGATAGTTTTTTAACTACAATTAATGAAGTTGCTTTTAGTGATCCTAAAGGACATTTACGAATTTTTGATAAAGATGATCCAGATGAATTTATGTTATTTAGCATTCAGGAATTTGATACTGCTAATCCTTCATGGTATTATATAAAAGTTACATATTTAGATTCTTCATTAACTGATTTTCAAAATGCAACTGAACTTGTTGCATCATTTGCAAGAACTGGTGATTCTGGAACTTCTGGCTCTGCAGGAAGTGCTGGATCTTCTGGGTGGACTTATGCATCATCTGGATCATCTGGTTCTGCTGGTTCTTCTGGGTGGACTTATGCATCATCTGGATCTGCAGGAAGTTCTGGAAGTGCTGGTGGAACAGGATCATCTGGATCTTCTGGTTCTACTGGTTCTGCAGGAAGTGCTGGATCATCTGGACAAGATGGTGGTTCTTGGATTCATGTTCAAGATCCAGCTTCAAATGTTTGGTTGATAAATCATAATTTAGGAGTTAGACCTTTAAATATTGAAGTTGTAAATACTGATTATGATGTAATTTATCCAGAATCAATTCGTTATATAAGTTCAAATACTGCTAAATTAGTTTTTACTTCTGCAATAGCAGGATGGGCGGCATTAACTTTTGGAGAAGGATCGTCTGGAACTTCTGGATCGTCTGGAACTGCTGGAAGCGCAGGAAGTGCTGGTTCTGCAGGAAGCGCAGGAAGCGCAGGAAGTGCTGGTTCTGCAGGAAGTGCAGGAAGTGCAGGAAGTGCAGGTTCTTCTGGGTGGACTTATGCATCATCTGGATCATCTGGTTCTGCAGGAAGTGCTGGATCATCCGGACATATGCTAATAAATAATCGTGCGGAAGACCGTGTAATAACTATTAGTTCTGATACTGATATTGGTGATGCAGAACCAAATTTAATATTTCGTGATGGTGGTGAATTAGAAGTAACAGGTAAAACAATTTTAGTGGGTACAAATGGAACAAGTGGTTTTTTACAGATGAATCAGAGAGATGATGTTTCTGGAAATAAACCTACTTTATCTGCAGGTCAATCTGCAGTTTTTTCTGCTTCTTCAGGAGCTGGAGGAACAGGAATATATTTTAAACAAGGAACTGATGATCCCGATGAATTGGTTTCTAGAAAAAAAGCAATAACTTATGGATTAATATTCTAATATGTCTATCGAAACAAATTTAATAGCGAGTACATCATCTGCTAGTCCTACTACAGTTTATACTTCATCGCCAGCAGAGTCCGCAGTTACAACAATATTTTTTTGTAATACGGATTCTTCTGCTATTGATGTAACAGTTTGGATTGTCCCTAATGGTGATACATTGGGTGATGAGCATATGATAATGAAGGAATTAACAATAAATGCTACTGATACTTTTGCTTTTGGAAGTGAAAGAATTTTGATGGGAACAAGCGATACTATTCAAGCAATCGCTGGTACAACTAATAAAGTTTCAGTAGTAATTAGCTATACGAGTATTTAATTAATGGCATTATTTCTTAAAGGCGAATACGCAGAATATAGTATAAAAGACTATGCAACTTCTGGGTCTGCAGGATCCGCAGGAAGTGCAGGAAGCGCAGGGAGTTCTGGGTCTGCTGGCTCTGCAGGAAGTGCTGGATCATCTGGTTCTGCTGGAACTTCTGGATCTGATGGATTAGCAACGGCCTCATCTGGTACTGCTGGATCATCTGGACAAGATGGAGTCTTTGGTGGACATGCTCTTGAATACGTTTTTGATGATGATGCATTTGTTGGCTACCCGACCGCCCAAGAGACAGCACCAGGTATGTGTAGGCCAGGACGTGATATCGGCTCGTATCCGGGTTCCAACCCTTTCTCCTACACCGATAGAATTGCTCTAAGTGAAGAGGATGTACACGGTGCAAATACAGCAGATTTATTGAGTCAAGTTTATACTTCTACATCTACGATTAGAGGTCATTTAAGAATATCGAAAAAATTTGATGAGTCTGAGTATGTAACGTTTGATATTGATGGTGGTACAAATCAAACGGGTTTTCAAGAAATACACGTTACAAGAATCCAAGGACTAAGTGACTTCTTTGATGATAATTCAAACGTAATTGTTACATTTGACAGAACTGGTGATGCTGGAACTTCTGGCTCTGCTGGCTCTGCAGGAAGTGCTGGCTCTGCTGGTTCTGCTGGATCCTCTGGAAGTGCTGGCTCTGCAGGAAGTGCTGGATCTGCTGGATCGTCTGGTCGTGATGCTTCTTCAGGAAGCGCAGGAAGTGCTGGCTCTACAGGAAGTGCTGGCTCTGCAGGAAGCGCAGGAAGTGCTGGCTCTGCTGGAACTTCTGGATCGTCTGGCTCTACAGGAAGTGCTGGTTCTGCTGGAAGCGCAGGAAGTGCTGGTTCTGCTGGAACTTCTGGATCCTCTGGAAGTGCTGGCTCTGCAGGAAGTGCTGGCTCTGCTGGAAGTGCTGGCTCTGCAGGAAGTGCTGGCTCTGCTGGTTCTGCAGGATCTTCTGGATTTACATATGCATCATCTGGATCTTCCGGAAGTGCAGGAAGCGCAGGAAGTTCAGGATCGTCTGGTCGTGATGGTGGAACTAAGATTCATGTTCAAGATCCAGCTTCAATGGTTTGGTTAATAAATCATGGTTTGGGTACTAGACCGATAAACATTCAAATTGTTGATTCTAATTATAATGCAATAACTGCTGAATCAATTCAGTACGTAGATTCAAATAATATAAAAGTGATATTTACTACTGCTCAAGCAGGATGGGCCGCAATCACTTTTGGAGAAGGGTCTTCTGGAACTTCTGGTTCTTCTGGAACCTCTGGAACCTCTGGCTCTGCAGGAAGTGCTGGTTCTGCTGGAAGCGCAGGAAGTGCTGGCTCTGCAGGAAGCGCAGGAAGTGCTGGATCATCTGGATCATCTGCAACTGCAGGAACTTCTGGATCATCTGGACAAGACGGTGGTTTTGGTGGCGCATCTTTTGAATATTATTTTGAAGATACAACATTTACGGGTGCCGCTAGTGATCCAGGCTCGGGCAGAGTTGAAGTGGGTATTGATACTGGAACTGCTCCTACAGATTTTTCTACAGTTGATAGAATTTCTTTGAGTGAATTTGATATAAATGGTACATCAACCGAAAGTTTTCTAGATCAACTTGATGGCGCATCATCTGCGATTAAAGGTCATGTAAAAATATCGCAACAGCACGTTCCAGCCAATTATGTAATGTTCACTATTACAGATTTCGATAATGATTCTGGTTTTCAAGAACTAACAGTTTCAAAAATTGGTGGGGTTGATGCTTTATTTGATGATGATCAAAAAACAATCGTTACATTTGCAAGAACTGGTGATGCTGGAACTTCTGGAACCGCTGGTTCTGCAGGAAGTGCTGGAAGTGCAGGATCCTCTGGAAGTGCTGGAAGTGCAGGAAGTTCTGGTTCTGCTGGAAGTGCTGGAAGTGCAGGATCATCTGGTCGTGATGGTGGTTCTTATCTTCATACTCAATCTTCAGCTAATAATACTTGGACTATACCTTATAATTTAGGCCTTAGGCCAATAAACATTGAAGTTACTGATTCTAATTTTAATGTAATATATCCAGAATCTATTCAATTTCCAGATTCTGATACTGCAAAAATAATTTTTCCTACTGCTATAGCAGGATATGCCGCAGTAACTTTTGGAGAAGGATCTTCGGGTTCTTCTGGTTCTTCTGGATTAACGTATGCTTCATCTGGTTCTTCTGGCTCTGCGGGATCTGCAGGAAGTGCTGGAACATCTGGATCATCTGGAAGCGCAGGAAGTGCTGGAAGTGCAGGAAGTGCTGGCTCTGCTGGAACATCTGGATCTTCTGGCTCTGCAGGAAGCGCAGGAAGTGCTGGAAGTGCAGGAAGTTCTGGTTCTGCTGGAACATCTGGATCTTCTGGAAGTGCTGGAAGTGCTGGTTCATCTGGAACAGCAGGAGAAACGGGTTCTGCGGGAAGTGCTGGAAGTGCAGGAAGTGCTGGCTCTGCTGGAACATCTGGATCTTCTGGCTCTGCAGGAAGCGCAGGAAGTGCTGGAAGTGCAGGAAGTTCTGGTTCTGCTGG
>Ga0066849_10000990_pt1 | contig 11592 bp, 7 predicted proteins | sample ETNtaG_9_FD_65492 | JGI IMG/M metagenome (GOLD analysis project Ga0066849, IMG submission 65492) | Marine microbial and viral communities from oxygen minimum zone, Eastern Pacific Ocean - ETNP201406SV69 | ecosystem: Environmental > Aquatic > Marine > Oceanic | place: Pacific Ocean: Eastern... | reverse complement strand
ATGGCTGAGACAGCAAGCGAGTACATGAAAAAAGGTCAAATGGTCTACGTAGAAGGTCGCCTACACACGAGAGAGTGGGAAGATAAAAACCAGATCAAACGTCGTACGACAGAGATCAGTTGTGACAACTTCACGATGCTCGGAAAAAGGTCGGATAACACAGGATCTGGTCGTGTGGCTCCGGACGCCGCGCCAAATCCGAAATCTGATTCTGGATCTGATGACGACCTTCCGTTTTAAGAATAATTAATACAATCCACATGTAGCGAATTGATGTATGGAAAATATAGGGCTTCCAAAGTCTATTAGACCCCGTCCATACTGGATCCAGTATCTCTCTGCCTATATTGTATTTTTCTTAGGACTATTTGTTGGCAAGATCAGGGTACAGGGCCGGCGAAACATTCCAAAAGAGGGGCCAATCGTATTAGCCTCAAACCATTTTGCTTATTTTGATCCATTCTTGCTTGTCTATGCAATACACAGACCCATTGATTTTATCATGCAAAAAGAACTCGGAATAGAGCCTCACTTTTTGTTTGCCCCAATGATATATGGGGCGATCTTAACAGACAGAAACAAGGTTGGGCCGTCCATAGTTAAGCAATCATTAAATACGATAAAAAATGGTAAGATTCTCGGGATTTTCCCAGAGGGGGGCATCACAAGCCCCACGTTAACAGAGGCAAAACCAGGTGCGGTCTATCTCGCGTCTATCGCAAACGCGACCGTGCTCCCAGTGTCTGTCCGTGGCGCTAGTAATGCCTGGGGTAATATTTTTAGAGGAGTACGATCTAGGATTCATGTCAATATCGGAAAACCCTTTGGACCGTTTGATATTAAAGGGCCTAAAGAGGAAAAATCAAAAAAATTAGAAAAGGCTAGCAGAGAGTTAATGTGTAGAATCGCTGCCCTTCTTCCGGATGAAAAACATGGTGAGTTTTCTAGTGACCCAAGCATCCCCATTTATCAGAAAGAAAACGGGCTACAAACCATTTAGTAATAGAACACTACTTATTTATAGTCGGCCAGTATGCTGCTGATGCAGCAGGTTAATTTCTTCGCAAAAGGAATATGTAAAAACTCATTGGGTCCGTGCGCATTTGACTTGGGCCCTAGAACCCCTGTGATAACAAACTGAGCCTCAGGAAATTGCTCACCCAGCATTGCCATAAACGGGATGGTCCCGCCCTCACCAATTGAACAAGGAGGCTCACCAAAATATTGTTTAGATGCTTTTTCAATAGCTTCAAGGAGCCACGATTTTGTCTCCGGTGCACTCCAACCATCAGCTGCCTCTTCAAATTTTAGTTCTACCGTTGCATCGTAGGGGATGTTTTCATTTAGAACTCTTTCTATCTCTGACTTGGCCTCTTTCGCATCAACCATTGGTGGGATACGCATCGATAGCTGCAGGGTTGTATAAGGCCGGAGCACGTTTCCGGCATTTTCTGTTGGTGGAAGCCCATCTGATCCGACAATAGAAAGCGCGGGCTTCCAGGTTCTTCGTAAGACCCCCTCGATCTTATCATCTGTTGACGGCCTCATTTTATTTTTCCAGGGAAATTCATTTACTATTTCATCTTGTAGGATGTCCACTAGATTTTCGGTCTCCTTAATTCTGTGGTCTGGAATTTTTGTGTGCAGCTTTTCTAATAAAACTTCCCCTGTGTTTTCATCTTCAAGCTTAGACAATAACTTTCTAGATATTCTAAAAGAAGAGGGGACGTGCCCGCTTGCGCCACCCGAGTGAACACCTTCGGCAAGCACCTCTACTTTCATTGATAGCCCGATTAGTCCTCGTAATGACGTTGTAGTCCAAAACCTATTATAATCCCCAGCCCCAGAGTCTAGACAGATAACAAGATCTGGTGTGCCAATTTTATCCGAGCAAAGCTTCATATAGTGCGGAAGGTCTGGGGACCCACTCTCTTCAGAGAATTCGATTAACACAAGAATCCTCGGATGGTCCACTTCTTGATCTTTCAGTGCGCGAATACTTGATATAGATGCAAACAGTGCGTACCCGTCATCGGCTCCTCCGCGGCCATAGAGTTTTTCGTTCTTTAGGACCGGAGTCCACGGCCCCAGGCCATCTTCCCAGCCGTCCATCTCTGGTTGCTTATCCAGGTGTCCATACATTAGAATGTTGCCGTCTTTCGTTCCTGGAACATCAACCATAATAATTGGGGTTCTTCCGGCTGTTCTTTCAACGGAAACGGTTGCTCCAACAGGCTTGTTCTCATTTGCCCACTCAAGAGCGAGGTTTAAGACCCTATCCATGTGACCATGTTTTTCCCACTCGGGATCGAAAGATGGAGACTTGTTCGGTATTTTTATATACTCAGTAAGCAAAGGAATAATTTTTTTATCCCAAAACTCATTGATATTATTCTCTAGCTTTTTGATATCCATATAAATTTATCGAATTATGCTAAATGGTTTTTAAATATAAAATCATAAGATATAATTTAACATGAAGATATAAATTCGCTTTGCTAAAATCGGGATCGTTTTATTTTCAAAAAGTTTAAAAAGTTGCGTTATATACTAATACAAATATTATTCTCTGGTTTTCTTATGAGCTTCGGGATACTCAGGACAGATGGAAGAGTTATCTTAAACGATAACAATGAGAAAGTAATTTTAAAAGGTTTTGGTCTTGGTGGCTGGCTGGTTCTGGAAGGTTACATGTGGAACTATCCTGGTTTTGGATCAACGACAACAATGGAAAATGCCGTTGAGTATCTTTTAGGAGAACAGAAAAAGAATGAGTTTTTTGAACGATACCGTTCTAATTATATAACAGAAAAAGATATTTCATTTTTAGCAGAAAATGGATTTAACGCATTAAGAATCCCCCTTCATTATAAACACTTTTCACCAAGTTTTAATGAGTTTACTGATATAGGATTTGATCTTTTAGAACCTATAATTAACGCCTGCAGAGAAAATAATATGTATGTTGTTTTAGATATGCATGCTGCACCTGGAGCACAAAACACTAGTGATTTTTCTGATTCTGATGAACAGGAGGCAAGATTATTTACACAATATAGTAATCAAAAATGGTATGTGTCTACCTGGAGGTATATTGCTCAGCACTATGCCGACGAACCGGTCGTAGCGGCCTATGATTTACTAAATGAGCCGGTTTTACCATGGGGATATGGTGCACCAGTACTTAAAAATTTATATGAATGGGCGATAGATTCAATTCGAACGGTTGATCAAAGCCATATTGTTATTATAGAAGGAAACTGGTTTGGGAATGACCACACCGGTCTTCTTCCCCCGTTTGATGATGAAATGGTATACAGCTTTCATCATTATATCGGAAGCAGTACGGATACAATTACAATGTATAATCAGTATAGAACCGATATAAGCGTTGAACACAACGTTCCTCTTTGGGTTGGTGAATTTGGTGAGAACTCAAACTACTGGGGCAATAATATTAAAAGCTTTTTTGAGCGCAATAATATTGGATGGAGCTGGTGGAACTATAAAAGCGTAGAAAGAATATCTAGCCTTTTTAGTTACGAAATATCAGAAGGGTATCAAATGGTTTTAGACTATTGGTATGGTAGCGCTCCTAAGCCAGACACTGCAATGGCCTATCAGGGCCTTATGTCTATGGCAAATAATATCCACTTTGATTCTTGTCGGGTAAACAGCGACCTTATCAGGGCACTTATAGATTCCACATATAATTCGATAGAAATACCTTTTGTAGATTTTTCTCCGCCAGGGTTATTACCCGCTGCTGATTATAACTCAGGTAACCAAGGAGTGTCATATTTTGATGACAGAGTGGAGGATCCCAACAAATTTAGTTCTGAGACTAAATCATGGAACAATGGGTGGTCTTATAGAAATGATGGGGTTGACATATCTTCAACAATTATAAACAATGAAAAGAAATATTATGTGGGCTGGATTGAAGATGGCGAGTGGATGAGATATACTATAAACCCCATAAAACCAGGGAACTACAAAATGATGGTTGAGATTTCCTCCTATACAAATGGCTCCAGACTTTCAGTCGAATTTGAATCTGGTTTAGTCGTAGGGCCGATGACCCTTCCAAATACAAATGGATGGAGCAATGGATGGCGCGTGGTCAGTGTCGCAGACCTACCAATAGGCGATGAAACCAGTTTCAAAATCATTGCAGATGTTGGTGGCTTTAATTTGAAAAATATAATATTCGAAGATTTAGATGTTTCATCCATTCCAATGAAATTGAATTTAAGCTGCTATCCAAACCCGGCAAATTCGTTTGTGTCTATACGTTGGGATAGTGACTTTATTTTATCTACCGATGTAGATATTTATAATATATCAGGGAAAAAATTATTTTCTAAAAGAATGGTGTCTCAAGAAGGAGAGAACCAATTAAATTGGTATCTGAAATCAGAAGACCAAAAAAAGGCACCATCAGGCGTGTATCTTGTTAAAGTAAAAACATCAAATAAGGCATCTATTAAAAAAGTGACCTATCTTAAATAATTATTGGATATAGGTTAATTTAAATATGTGATTTTTGTCTTCTGTTTCAAGCCTTCCATAGTATATCCCACTTGGCAGAGATTCGTTTTTTAGGGTGACTCTTAATATCCCGTTTTTATTATGAAAACGGTTCGTGGAATAAACAGACTTCCCGTTTATATCTACGATATTAATATTTTTTATTTTTTTGTTTATGTCGTCTGGCACTTGGATTGTAAAAGAAGAATTAAACGGATTCGGATAAACAGACAGGGTTTTAATTTGGTTATTGTTTTTTTTTTCAGAGATGCCTAGTGGGTCTCCTGAATATCCTGATGTTGTGTTATCCGTCAGACAAAGAATTAAGTATCCATATTGAAGAACTGCATTTTCTTGGACGAATTGGGCGTTGTTAGCTGACCATGTATGCGTGGCCTTTTGCCAGCGATCAAAATTGAAATAATCAAAATCATCGACCCAATTAAGAGTAAAATTATTATTTGAGCCGTAATCCCCTGAGCCCGGTGTATATGAATAACATTTAACCCAATCATAGAATGCGTACACAGGTAATACATTTTCATCAAAAGGGCCAACCCAATCTTCCCAGATTGGTTGCCAAATGTTCATCATTATTTTTTGACCAGAGTCTAGTGTTTGGATATAATTATTTTCGTCATGCCTGACTAATTGATCATCAATATAAAAACTTATATTGTCCGGTGTCCACTCAAATGCATAAGTATGAAATCCTACATGTGGATTGTACAATAAAGTGTGTAGTTCTACGTGATGTGTCTCATATGCAGTGATTATATTTGTTTGAATTTTATTTGTGTGCTGCCCAAGGACCTCGAAGTCAATTTCTTTCCAGTTTTCTGTGTTACTTAGACCTTCGGCCCAGTAGTCATTGATTGTAAAAAAAGATGATACAATCCCTGAACCCAATGCAGATTTCATTCTAACCTCAAATCGCCCATATTGATAATTTTCAATAGTTCTGTATTCCGCACCACGATAAGGTTTTTGCGAAAAAACAATCGCAGAAAGTATAAAAAATAAAATTAAGGTTATTTTCCCATTCATATTTTTCTAAACATACGTGCATAATCTATAATAAAAGAAGCAGGAAATACCGAATTGTCTACCCCTTGTTGACCACCCCATTCTCCACCAACAGCAAGATTTATGATGAGAAAGAATGGGCTGTCATACGGCCAGTCGCCATAGTTGTCCCCCATTGGCTTAGCATAGTTAAAATATAATATTCCATCAATGTAGCCACGTATATATGTTGGGCCCCATTCAATTGCATAGGTGTGAAAATCATTTTCAATTCCACTTAAGTTATAAATACCTTGCTGGTTTGTTCCTCCCACATTTCCATAGTTGTTGGTATTATGAATGCTAAAAAATACCCTATCTGGATCATATCCAACATGCTCCATGATATCAATCTCACCACAATAGGGCCACCCAACTGTGAATATTTCTGAATTAAGCATCCAGATTGCTGGCCAAGTGCCTGTACCACTTGGGAGCTTTGCGCGGACTTCCCAATAACCATATTGTAGGTCTACCTTACCAGCTGTATTAATTCTTCCGGAAGTATATCCTGGCTGGTTGGGATCAAAAGGGTTATCCTTTTTAGCTCTTATATAGAGGAACCCATTATTTAATAAAATATTCTCTGGGCTGTTCGTGTATGTCTGCAGTTCATCATTAACGGCTCCAGGGCCCATTTGTTCGATGTTCCAAAATCTTAAATCTAATGAGTCACCACTAAACTCATCGTTCCAAAATACCTCATATTCATCAGGGACCTGGTCAATACCTATACAGTTTCCATCATCTATGGTTGCTGCACTATCATAGTTAGCGGCTTCTGATTCTGTACACCCCAGATATTCACATGAGCCATCATCAACAGTGGCATTGCTCATGAAATTTATTGCATCACTATTCATGCAGCCGTAAATATTATTATCTGGATCTAGTTCTTCTTTTTTAGTTTCACAGGAACTAACAAATAGAATAATTATTAAATATAATATTTTAATCAAGAAAGCTGACTTTATCTCCATAGTCTAGTATGTGATCATTGGTAATTATTGGAAAATTAGGTTCTAGTTTTGCATATGCCTGATTTGAGTACATGACACTCATATCTGTATTAGATAATTTAATTTTCTCAAATTTATCCGTATCTATTTTAATAATATTAGAATATTTAATCTGTAAGGAATCTGTTAACATAATTTGTTTTTTTCCCGGTGTGCGACTCATAAAAGATTTCTCCCCTAACGATTTATTAATGTTTAATGATTTAATATAATCTTCCCACTTATTTTCATTATGCATTGCATGAATATCTTGATCTAGGCCTAGCATATAGGCTTCATTTGTAATATGATAATCTCTAAAAAGATCAGCTATTGCATATTTTAGCTCATTATTAAACATATCAGAATTAATAGTCTTATTTCTGAAAACAAGGGGGTGTTTTTTGATCATTGTCAACAATTCTGATATTTTATATTCTCTATTATTATGTGTTAAAATACTAGAATTCTTCATTTTTTTTATATCATCAAATGTTACAGACTCTATTTCATTGTTTTTACCCCAGAGTCTATTTTCCATGACAGCCTCTTTTTTATCTTTTTCTATTAAATAAATTTTTGAAAGTTTATTTGAGAAAAGAGAAAAAACCTCGGGGTTGTATTCTATAGTCTTTCCCTTCAATAGTTGGCTAACATATTGGCTATAATAATTTTTTGCAGCTTTTTCTGAGTAGTCGCTTATCGCCTGATTCCAGCTGTCCTTTTTATCTTTTTCTGTAATTGTAGCGCGGGTAGTCCACCCATTGATTTCAAAACAAAACAAAGTATTATTGTCAATTTCAAATGGTCCGTATAATAGATTTAAACTTTGATCTCCATAATACAAAAGTTGATTAACCGCTTCTATCATATTGTCATTTTTGTTAACTGATTTTTCCACAATGTCAATTCTATTATCAACTCTTAAAACCATATCTTTTAGTCTGGCATTTTTGGGTAGACCGGCAAATATATTTTTATACTTTTTATCAAAACTTATAAAGCTAATTCTATATTCACGATTACTTAGCTCGGATATTTTTTGAATTTGAGGTGTATCTATTTTTACTTTTTCAAATCCAAAACGTTTTAACATGAGGTGCCTCATTGTCTGTTCTTTTTGCCCCTCTACAACCATCATCTGATTTTCTGCTATGAAAAGGTTTTTGTTTTCAAATTCAATAGCAAAAAGTTTTTCCGCAATTAATGAGTTAAGGGCTATTTTTTTGTGTATGTAATTGTCTCCACGACAATATGGTGGACGAGGAACATACTCACACCTTTTAATAAAATCATTTACTGTAATGGTTTTATTTCCAACCATTGCCAAAATATTGCTTGGCACATTAGGAAGATGATCATTTGATTTGTTGCAGGAACTAAATATAATAATAGAAATAATTAATAAAGAAGAAAAGGCCTTGACCATAAAAATGTCTGCTAAAATAGTTTAAACCGAATTGTGATCAATGATACATCACCAAGAAGACCTATAGACTGATAAGAGTAGTCTATCCCGATACTTTTATTTTTCACAATTGTCTTCTCGTATCCGAGTCCGAAAGTAAGGGTAGAAAATGGAAGATCAACATTAGATACTACTTTTGTTTTATTTGCCTGGGCAATGCCAAGTCCCTTAACGCCGCCTCTCAGAAAAAATGTATTACCACCTATCATACGAAATGAGTATTCAGATCCCATATTAATCGATTCACTGTTGTTATTTGGGTGCAAAACATCTGTTGATAAAATGAGGGTATGAAAATCACTAACAATTGGCTTTACAGACGCACCAAGTCTGAATATTAATGGCATCTCCCATGACTCAGTTCTGAATTGTCCTATAACATCTTCATAGTTTCCATTTTCATTTTCTAGAATGTCAATGGGATTAATCAGATCTATGCCATCATATCTCATTTTTGATCCGTAGTTAGATATGCTCATCCCGATACGCATACCATTATTTCTATCATTTGTCTTTGAAAAAAAATTTGTTCTTACAATCGCTCCGAGGTCTAATGCCACGGCCCTAGCTGATGAATGCCAAATATTGGATGTAATCATTTTTATGGAACCGCCAAAAGAAAACCAGTCCACCAAATTTCTTCCATAGGCTAGAGATGCGGCTATTTCATTGGCACTGTAGAATTCACCAGTGCCATCTTGGTCGCCTATATTCGTAACCTCAATCGAACCATAATCAAAATCTGTAAACCACGCGGCTATGGTTCCATATTTTCCCATATTTACTGCTGCAGCAAAGTTTGCATGGTCAATCCCTACTACCCACTCCTGTGATGAAAGACCAAACTCAAAACCCCTTACATTGGCCAGTCCTGCAGGGTTCCAGTATGCAGAGATTGCATCGTCAGCTAGAGAGACATAGGCCTCACCCATACCAACAGCATTACTGCTTGTTCCTATTTCTAAAAAATTTGCAGTGGTGGTCCCATATCTATATTGCGCCTGGGAGAAACACACCAAAACGACAATTATTTTACAAAACGACCTCATTTAATAACCGCAAATTTTCCAACGTGTTCATATTTATTTAATGATTTATCAGCAAAGCTAGGTTGGACATGATAGAGATACATTCCTGCAGCAATTTCTAATCCCTCCTCATTTAAAAGATCCCAGTGAACCATTCCCCCAGACGAATCATTTTTGTTTATTGTTTTTACTTTCACACCACTTGATGTAAAAATAGTGATCACACAATTCGATGGGACATTTGCAAACATTATTTTTCTTGGTTGATTAAGAAACGGGTTGATTACGGCCTGCTCCATTGCATTGGTTCCAACATATGGGTTTGGAACAACTCTTATATTATCTAAATCATTTTTGAGATTATCAGCAGAAATAATGTTCGCACTATCTACAACAAATTTAAATGTATCTGTATTCCAAAAATTTCTATTCCAACTGATTGCATACCTAGACCCTGGTTGGGGGTAAAAGGTGCTGTCCACATTTAAAAAATCTATAACGAAAGATGTGCCTTTCCACCCGTTTAAAGAATCCAACTCTCCTACCAAAACCCTGTCATTGCTGAGGCTAAACTCTTGGTCTATCTCCCAGCCAGCACCAGAATAATCTTGTACAACCAGATCCATTAGGGTGTAGTTCCCATTCTCATCTAGAATGGTTTTATTTACTACATAAAAAGGAAATGATTGTTCTAAAATTATTTTATTAGGGAACCACAAACGATTATCAAACTCATCGTAAATTCCCAATGGCCCCTCTACCTGCGAGGTATAGCTTATATCTGAGGTAAATACAATTTCACAATCCCAGGGCACTATTTTTGATTCTCTGGTGGTAATTGTGATATTCACATCACCGTTACTATCACCTATCCATCCGGTGTTTGCAGAGTCTAAAGTCGGTATAATATAGCCTTGATTGATACTTAACTGGATCCCGTCAAAAACGTCAGAAAGAACAACCGGGTTCATGTACCAGTAAATACTTTCTTCATCATATAAAAGATTCGATCCGCTAAAGTTAGGCTGTCCTGTGATGTCATAGACCGGGCTCTCATAATATATTTCTTGATTGGTAGATTTGTTAATTACCCTAAACCCTGGGTTAGTAAAAAACAGGGGGCGATTGAGATCATTAAATACTGTATCAAAATTAAAAGAGACATGGTATTCATTTCCTGGTTTTAGTTGCTCCCTAGATGATATTTGTGGGACAACTGTGCCAGAGCCATACATTCTGTTATTAAGGGAGTCTAATATAATGTTTGGGTTTACATATCCAGCCGGGTCTGCCTGTGGTGTTACGATAGCAATGTTTTTCCCTATCCCTCGTATATTATCATATTCATCAATGTCGATCACCGTATTATTTTCGGATGGAGAGATACCTGGTCCGATATCAGGCGCCCCATAATCGTATGCGACAATTGCATAATAATACGTTCTTCCATTTTGTACATTTTCATCTCGAAAGTAGTGTTTAATTCCTGTGTTATCTCCGAGGTTATATGCTGTCCCATTTACTAGGCCGTAGTCAGTGAATCCTTGATATTCATTTAGAAGATCACACTGGTATATTGGCTTTAGAAACATTGGGGTTCCGTATCCATCTGTGATCACCTCTGCATCTGAAAAATATTTATCTGTAGACCTAAATAATTTATACCCCTCAAAATCATTAACATTCCCCAGGAAAGGATCTCGAGTTAGTTTGTCAGCGTCATCATCCCAGGATAACATTACATGTCCATCTCCAGCAGAGGCTGAAAGGGTAGGCGTCTTTGGCGGCTGGGCGAATCTATAATCTTTTTCATATATTATTTGGACAATTGACTTTAATTGAAACAACGCAGGGGCAACATGGCTAGATGAGTTTAAGCCCTCAAGTGGATCGTATGAATGAATCTCTGCCATAGAAATTCTTTCGGTCTTACCCCGATAGAGGGGGAACGGCCCAGAGGCAAATAATTCAACAAGGTTTGCTATTGTACCATAATATTCGGTTAGAGAGTCTACTGAAACAAGGTCCCACATTACATCATCATTTCTAAACCAGGGACTTCCTGGGGGTGCCGGATGTTGATCAAATATTGGAAACAATTGAAAAGAAGTGAGACCAATCATATCAGACTCTGTAACATCGGTTGCGGCAAAATTAGGCTCACATCCGACTGACTCAACGAAATCTGGTCTGTGATTTCCTTCGCCCTCATCTGGCCCTGTATAGTTAATCTCTAGCGGGCCAACACCATCAAGTCCAACATCATTACCGGGGTTCTCATTAGACTGGTATATTCCATCTCCGTTCGTATCTTCTCCATCTTCCCAGTCTTGATCTTCATCAGCATCCCAGTGTTCTTTTAAGTCAGAAGCGTTTAGCTTATAAAACTCTAAGAATTTTGATAAGTCATAAATTCCATCTGTAGGCCCCACAAGGTTAACAGCCTGATTGTCTCTTTTTTCATCAATTATGCCATCATCATCATTATCTATTCCATCATAGG
>Ga0066849_10000982_pt1 | contig 11633 bp, 10 predicted proteins | sample ETNtaG_9_FD_65492 | JGI IMG/M metagenome (GOLD analysis project Ga0066849, IMG submission 65492) | Marine microbial and viral communities from oxygen minimum zone, Eastern Pacific Ocean - ETNP201406SV69 | ecosystem: Environmental > Aquatic > Marine > Oceanic | place: Pacific Ocean: Eastern... | reverse complement strand
AAGAAGCTTTTTTAATGAGTAAGGATATGCTATTGGAAGAGCATTGGCATTTACAATACAATAAGCAGCACGCTACATTAAGTTTAGATCTATTAAAGACCAAGCTTTTAAAGATAAGAAGTAAACATTCTTTTCCTGCTTTGGATAATAAACAGATTTGCAGTTGGAATTGCATGATGTCAATAGCCTTGATAGATGCAGCTTTAAGCTACGGTAAAAAAAGGTGGTTAAATAATGCTAAAGCATTGTTTTCGGAGATATTAAATCACTTTGTTGAAAATAATAAATGCTATCGACTGGTTTATCCCAATCAAAAGATAGAAGGCTCTTTAGAAGATTATGCATGGCTAATTGCAGGAATGATTAAACTAGGTAAAGTTTATAAAGGGGATTACTATTTTCAATTAGCCACGCAATGGACAGATCTTGCTATGGGTAGATTTTGGGATAATCAAAAAAACTTATTTGCTTTTTCTAATAATTCTACTTTGTATAAGCAGAAATTTGAAATAGAAGATAGTGTTGTCCCTTCTTCAAATGCAATTATGGCGCACAATTTGTATGATCTTTATTTAGTTTCTCAAAATGAAGGATATATTAATACGGTAAACGGAATGATGGAAGAAGTCGCAGTTAAAATACGAAAGAGCTTTCCCAATTATACGCATTGGATGCATTTAAAAAGCAGGATTGAGAATTTCAAGAAACAATACGTACTTGCTAATGTTTCTTTCGAGGAACAATGTGTTCTTCAAAAGAAAAAGGATTTATTCGATGTTGTTTATTTGTTAGAATCAAAATCTGATTTAACACTTTTTAAAGAAAAATACGTAGATGAGGAGAAAAATATATTTATTTGCAACCATCAATTGTGCTTGTCTCCTGTGAGATCAATTGAAGAAGCATTAACCGCTGATTTATGAAGGTGATTATTTTTCTAATAGGAATTTTAACGTTTAACACATTAAGTGGACAAATGTTCCAAAATGAATCTGGGGATATTTTATCAGAGAATCCTTTCTTTAACGCTAAATTTATACGATCCGCAGGATTGAAACATTTATCTGGGGAAGTTTCCACTAAAAAGGAATTGGGAACTATTCGAAATAGCAATAAATCAAAAGGGTACTTATTTGATGAAACAGGAAACTTAACTGCACAATATTCTACCGTATTTAACGGCCAAAAAAGAGATACCAATTTCATTTTTTATGAATACAATGAACAAGCTAGACTATTGGTTAAACGATTTAGCGATTCTTACGGGTTTTATTCCTACACCCATGAGTATAATCTAGATGGCCAAAAAACCAAACAGATTTACGCTAGAGAAAAGAATGCTTCTACAAGTAAGATTAATTTTTCTTTAGCCGAGCAGTATATTGTTTTTGAAGAGTCGTATACTTATTCCAAAAAGGATTCCATAACTAAAAAGATTATTCTTAATAGTAATGGAAGACCTTACCAAGAAGAAACAAAACATTACAATTCTTTAGGTTATTTAGCACAAGAAAATACCAGGTTGCTAATAAACAATACCTCAAAGAGTAAAAAATACGAATACAATCATAAAGGGTTTTTAAAATTGATTGATTTTTACAAGGTCCCTCATACAGTTCCTTATAAAAGCATTAAATATGCATATGACGAATGGGGGAATGTGACATTTGTAGATGAATACAAGGATCAGGAGAGAGTAAAGCACGTAGAATTATTGTACGATCCCTCTACATTAATTTTAAAAACCATCCTATCTCAAGACTTGCTTACTAACTTGATAACAATAACTAAATTTAAACCAGAATTTTATAATTAAGTTTACAGTTTAAAAATGAGAAGAATTAGTTTGCTTTTTATGGGTTTGGTATTTATGATTTCTTGTAAAAGAGAACATCCTCTAGCAACAGAATTATGCGATTGTTATACCAGAATTTATAGAGCAAATGACAAGGACGAACAAACTTTTTGGGAAGACTCTTGCAAAACGCTTCATATTAATATTTTACAAGAATTAGAGGATGATCCCTCTCAAAAAAAAGTTTTTATAAAAGCATATAGGAGGTGTCAATAACACATGAAAAAGATTTTAAACTACATAAACGGGGAACACGTTTCTGCAAATAGCAAGAAATGGATTGATAATTATAATCCATCGATTGGTAGTGTATACAGTTTAATTCCTGATTCTGATGAATCAGATCTAGATAATGCGCAAATATCTGCTCAAAAGGCTTTTGTTGAATGGAGTAAAAGCAGTTTACAATACCGGTCGTCTATAATTTTAAAAATAGCATCTCTGATTGAGGAGAATTTGGATGAATTTGCTCTTGCAGAATCGGAAGATAACGGCAAGCCAGTTTCTTTGGCAAAGAAAATTGATATTCCAAGAGCAGCAAGTAACATGGCATTTTTTGCTACAGCAATTTTACACGATTCTTCTGATAGTCATCAAATGAATCAGATAGCCATTAATTATACACTGAGAAAGCCTATTGGTGTGGTAGGGTGTATCTCGCCATGGAATTTACCATTGTATCTTTTCACATGGAAAATTGCACCTGCTTTAGCAGCTGGAAATACAGTTGTTGCTAAGCCATCTGAAATCACCCCAATGACTGCTTATCTTTTTTCTAAAATATGTAAAGAGGCGGGGTTGCCTCCAGGAGTACTTAACATAGTTCATGGCTATGGACCAAAAGTTGGCGCAGCTATGATTAAGCATCCATTAATTAAAGCTATATCATTTACAGGAGGGACCAATACAGGTAAAGAAATAGCCAAAGTTGCTGCTCCTATGTTTAAAAAATTAAGTTTAGAGCTTGGGGGAAAGAATCCAAATATAATTTTTGCCGATTGTGATTTAGAGAAGGCAGTATCAACATCTGTTTTAAGTTCTTTTTCCAATCAAGGGCAAATATGCTTATGTGGATCAAGAATTTTTGTTGAAAGGTCTATATATGCCAATTTCAAAGAAAAATTTCTAGAAAAGGTGAAAAGCCTTACGATTGGAGATCCTTTAAAACCTGAAAATAAAATAGGAGCATTAGTTTCTTTAGATCATATGAAAAAAGTACTTGGTTATATTGATATAGCCAAACAAGAAGGTGGAGAAGTAATAGCAGGTGGAGAGCAATTTAAGCCTACTGGTCGTTGTGAAAAGGGCTACTTTGTTAAGCCCACAGTAATTGAAGGGTTACCTTACGACTGTAGAACTAATCAAGAAGAAATATTTGGTCCGGTTGTCACCTTAATGCCATTTGATAAAGAAGAGGAAGTTCTTAAATATGCCAATAGTACCGTTTATGGATTAAGTAGCACCGTATGGACTAGTGATTTAAATAAAGCGCATAGAATGGCTGAAAACCTTGAAGCAGGAATAGTATGGATAAACTGTTGGTTGGTAAGAGATTTAAGAACTCCATTTGGAGGAATGAAGAAATCAGGAGTTGGTAGAGAAGGCGGGTATTATGCCCTAAACTTTTTTACAGAAACCACTAATGTTTGTGTAAGTATTGATTAATTTCACCATATATAAAGTATTATGAAAACATCTAAAATAAGTTCTAATAAAGCCCCGAAGCCAGTTGGTTTATATCCACACGCAAGAAGAGTAGGAAATTTATTGTTTCTTTCAGGAGTAGGTCCTAGAACAGCAAATTCAGACAAGAACGATAGTGCTGTACCAGGTCTAGAATTAGACCATAATGGAAATTTCAAATCATTTGATTTTGAAGCACAATGTCATAGTGTTTTTCAAAACATTAAAACCATTTTAGAGGAAAGTGGATCTTCCTGGGAAAACTTAGTTGATGTGACAGTCTTTTTGGTAAATATGAAAAGAGATTTCCATACCTACAATAGAATTTACGCAGAGTATTTTAAGGACAATCAACCCTGTCGTACAACTGTTGCTATAGATGCCTTACCAACTCCGATTGCTATAGAATTAAAATGTATAGCAACTATATAAAAACACTAGGAAACTTGACTTAGTGTTATTTTTACACTAAAATTGTTTTTAATAATAAAAAATAATAAAAATGAGAAGACTTGTCGATATATTTACTAAACAGCTTACTGAGGGGTTAGAAATAGGATTAAAGGCAAATTTAAAAGCGCCTCAAAATCCAATAAATTCTATGATTATTACTGGTCTTGGTGGATCTGGAATTGGTGGTAAAATTGCAACGCAACTTGTTTCAGATCAATTGAAAATACCTGCAATTGTTAACAATGATTATAGTTTGCCTGAGTTTGTTAATGAAAAAACATTGGTTATTGTTTCAAGCTTTTCAGGGAATACCGAAGAAACTTTGGAAGCACTAAAAAAGGCTCAAGAAGCCAATGCAGAAATTGCTTGCATAACTTCTGGGGGAAAATTAGCAGAAATTGCTAGAGCTGAGGGTTATAACTTGATTATTTTGCCGACTGCTTTCTCTCCAAGAGCAATGTTAACTTACTCAATTATTCAGCAACTTTTTTTATTTCATCATTATGGATTAATCAATAATAATTTCATTAATGAAATTGAGAAAACAGTCTTATTATTAGATAATGAGATAGATGAAATAAAAGACAAAGCGCATCAAACAGCGTTAGCATTACATAGTAAGACAACTGTTATTTATGCTGAATCGGGTCTAGAGGGTGTTATTGTAAGAATTCGCCAACAAATTAATGAGAACTCAAAGTCTTTGGGTTGGCACCATGTTGTTCCTGAGATGAACCACAACGAGTTGGTTGGTTGGGCAGGAGGAAAGTCCGAATATGCAGTACTTATTCTAAGGTCAGATTACGAACATTCTAGGTCTAAAGTGAGAATAGATATTTCAAAGGAAATAATACAAAAACAAACCCCAGTAGTTTTAGAATTCCACCCTAAAGGAGATTCTTTAATAGAACAATCCTTTTACCATATTTTATGGGGGGATTGGACATCTGTTTATTTAGCAGAGCTATACCAAGTAGATGATGTTGAAGTTAAAGTTATAGATTATTTAAAAGCAGAATTGGCTAAAATATGAGCCAACCAAAGGTTACTTTTAACGATTTAGGAATAATTGATTACAAAGATTGTTGGGATTACCAAACAAAACTTTTTCAAAAAACGGTTGATTTAAAGATTTACAATCGAAAGAACCCAGATAAATTACAGCCGACCCAAAACCACTTAATTTTTTGTGAACACCCACATGTATTTACCTTGGGGAAAAGCGGCTCTATCGATAATCTATTAATTAATGAAAAAGAATTAGACGAGAAAAGCGCAAGTTATTATAAGATCAATAGGGGGGGTGATATTACATATCATGGACCGGGACAGTTAGTAGTATACCCTATTTTCGATTTAGATCATTTTTTTAGTGACATCCATAAATACCTAAGATATTTAGAAGAGGCAGTTATTTTAACCATAAAAGAATATGGAGTAATTGGAGAAAGGGTGGAAGGACTTACGGGTGTTTGGATTGATGGAAATACGGAAAAAGCGCGAAAAATATGTGCACTAGGAGTTAAAAGTAGTCGCTGGGTTACCATGCACGGTATAGGGTTTAATGTGAATTCTAAACTGGAGTATTTTAATTATATTGTTCCTTGTGGAATTGACGACAAAGCAGTGACTTCACTACAGATTGAAGTGGGAAGAGAAATAAACATGGTAGAATTAAAAAATAAATTAAAATTCAATCTATCAAAAGTATTTAAATTTGATTTTTCCCCAGACAAATGAAAAAAACAAAAAAAATATTTGCAGGCATTTCCTTGGTGTTTTTTTTAATAATTCTGGTACACGTTGCTTTGGGATACGGCTATATAATTAAAGCAGTTTTCTTTACTTATTTAAGAGGACAAAAAGGACCTGGGATAGCCGAGCATCATTTGTTTTATAACCATAAACTAGCTTCTGTAACACCAGTTCCATTTAATGATCAAGAAGCAAATATTTCACTAGATACAGAAGATTCATTATTGTTGGAAGATTTAGAAACTGCAGGGTTTTTGGTGATCAAGGATAAAGAAATTATACATGAAAGTTATTTAAATGGATTTTCACAATCATCAACCACCAATTCTTTTTCGGCAGCTAAAAGCATGGTAAGTTTATGTGTTGGCGTAGCGATTGATGAAGGTTATATATCATCTGTTAATGAGAAGGTATCAACTTTTTTACCATCTTTTAAAGAAGGAGAAAAAACAAAGATTACAATTCGACATTTATTGACGATGAGTAGCGGGCTATCTTGGTCTGAAAGTGGAAAAAATCCTTATTCAAATAATGCAGAAGCTTATTATGGAGAGGACTTAAGAGGGCTAGTCCTAGACCAAGAAGTCAAAACTCCTCCCGGTAAAGTGTTTGATTACAAAAGTGGGGATACACAGTTATTGACTTTTATATTGGAAAAGGCAACAGGAAAAACTTTGGGAGCTTATTTTTACGAAAAGATTTGGGCTAAAATAAATACAGAACACCAAGGTTATTGGAATTTAGACAAGGAAAATGGAGATGAGAAGGGCTACTGTTGCTTATACGCTTCTGCTAGAGATTTCGCTAAATTCTCACAGCTTATTTTGAATAACGGGTCTTGGGAAGGGGAGCAACTTATATCTAAAGAATATCTTCAAAATGCGCTATTCCCTGCGCAACAAATAACAGAGAAATCAGGAGCTGAGAATAAACGTTACGGTTGGCATTGGTGGTACGCTAAAAAAGAGGGGAAGCACATACATTATGGTAGAGGGTTGTTTGGGCAATATTACGTTACAATTCCTTCGGATAATTTGATTATAGTTCGAACAGGCTGGAAAAGGAAACGAAAAGGCGATGATGGTCACACACAGGACTTTTGGGATTATATACGTATTGCTTATACATTATCAAATAAAATTTAGTGAAAAAAGATATACATATTCCTAAAGTGAAGGACATTGCTATTGCTGTAGTAGAAGACGGTGAAGATTGGATTGCTTACTTAATTAACATGAATAATTTCCCTATTGAAAATACTCTTGTTTCTTCAAAAGGGTACGGGAGTTTAAATAATAAAAAAAAGAAAACGACATCATTTAGCCATTATTTGGGCACCATTGAAGAGAAGAGTTACAAAAAAGTGGAGCACATAAATAAAGAAGTTTTAGGTCTTACCAATGAGTTTTTTGTAACTTATTACGTAGATAATTTGATTTATGATAAGAAATATATATTTCTTCCAGAGTCAATTATTACTGAAAATAAAACAAGCTTACCTCTTATTGATTGTAAAGGAATAATGATAAAATAAAAAGCATGCTGCAAAATATAGATTACGGAAAGATTTTATTTTTTGACGTTGAAACTGTCCCGCTGTTTTATCAATTTGATGAGTTGGACGAAAGAGGCAAAGAGTTGTGGGATAAAAAAACGAGATTTCTACAGGAAAGAGAAGGTGTTGATGCAGATCAGATTTATGAAAAGGCGGGTATTTATGCAGAATTTGGAAAGGTTGTTTGTATTTCTGTCGGCTATGTTTTACAAAAAGGAGGAGAAGAACAAATCAGATTAAAAAGTATTGCCGGAAAAGAGGAAAAAGCACTTCTTCAAGAATTTGTGGATTTGCTAAATACATATTACAATACTGGGGATTTTGTTTTTTGTGCTCATAATGGAAAGGAATTTGACATTCCTTTTCTATCTAGAAGAATTTTAATCAATGGGTTGAAATTACCAAGGATGTTAAATTTAGCTGGTAAGAAACCTTGGGAAATCAAACACATTGATACAATGGATCTTTGGAAATTTGGGGATTACAAGCATTATACATCGCTGGATTTATTGACCTATATTTTTGATATCCCAACGCCAAAAGATGATATGGATGGAAGTCAAGTTGCCAAAGTATATTATGAAGAGAATGATTTAGATAGGATTATTCATTATTGTGAAAAAGACGTTGTTGCAACTATACAGTTATTTAGGAAATATCAAGGAGAAGATCTAATTAGTGATGAGCATATTCAAATAGCTTAAATTTTTATAATCATCCAACAAAATCATCATTGATGAGGTTTTTTTTATAAATTCATGCACCCATGAAAAATTCACATTACTTTACTTGGATTTTATTCGTTTGCTCATTCTTATTCGTTGAATATACTGCCCAAACAGTGGCACCTAACTGTGGTCAACACATATTGCATCGACAAATGCTTTCTAACCCAGCCTACAAAGCTTATCACACTAAAGCACAACAAACTCTGAATCAACAAACCCCATCTGTAAATTCCAAAGGAGTTGTATATACAATACCTGTTGTATTTCATGTGGTGCACAATAACGGAGTAGAAAAAATTGACAGATCTCAAGCCTTAGATGCCTTAGCAATATTAAATAGAGATTTGAGAGCTCTAAGAGCAGATACCGCTACAGTAGACTCTATATTTAAACCTCTTATTGCGGATATTGAAATTGAATTTGCTTTAGCTACCAAAGCTCCAGACGGCACGTGTTTTAGTGGGGTGACTTTTACAGAAAGCCCTAATTCTTATAATAACGGTAACATTAATGGATCAGATCAAGCAGATGATGTTATGATGTATAACGATGTTTATCAGGGTAATTGGCCTGGGGATCAGTATTTAAATGTTTTTGTTTGTGGTGCTGTAGGTAGTGGAATAGCTGGCTATACATATTACCCATCTGCCTTTTTTGGAAATTCGATGACCAATGGAATTTGGTTGAGACACGATTATTGCGGAAGTATTGGTACAGGTAATCCATCTAGTAGTAAGACTTTTGTCCATGAAGTAGGACATTGGCTTAATTTACCACACACATGGGGAAGTACAAATGAACCAGGATTGCTTTCTAATTGCAGCTCTGATGATGGTGTGACAGATACTCCAAATACTATTGGATCTACATGGTGTAATTATAATGAAACTACATGCGGAACCACTGCAAATATTGAAAACCATATGGAATACAGCCCTTGTCGTAAAATGTTTACACTTGGACAAAAAGCAAGAATGAGAATAGCTTTGAATTCTTCTGTTGGAGGGAGATCTAACCTGATTACGGCATCTAACCATGCAGCAACAGGGATTGATGTAGTACCGCCTTTTTGTAAAGCAGACTTTTTTGCTGAAAGTTACATTACATGTTCTGGAGATAGTTTGTATTTTCAAGATTACTCTTACCATAACCCAATTTCTTGGCAATGGGATTTCCCAGGAGCTTTAGTTGGTAACTCAAATCTTGAAAATGCATATGCAAAGTACCCATCGCCAGGAATTTACGATGTTTCACTTACAGCATCTGGAGATAGTTTAAACTATTTAACTGAGCTTAAAAGCGACAAAGTAATTGTAATGGATTATGAAGGTCAATCTTTGCCGTATTTTGAAGGATTTGAAAACGTTAATTTGGTGAATCCTGAATGGGTGATTCCCACAGGAAATTGGTCAATAACAAATGAAACCTCCTACAATGGATCTTATTGTTTGAAATTGTTTAATGACGGTGTTGAAGCAGGAACAAAACATTTTATTGAGAGCAAAACATTTGATCTTTCAGACTCTACTAAGGCTTATTTTTCTTTTAAATATGCCTTTGCTAAGAAAAATAGTACTAATAATGATTATTTGAAGGTTTTAGCTTCCAATGACTGTGGTAAAACCTGGTCTGTAAGGAAAATATTACAGTATAATCAATTAGCCACAGCTACCAATCAGATAAATTTCATTCCTAAGTTTAGCGAGTGGGATGAAGCGTCTATATCAAGTATAGTAGGTCCTTATTGTGTGCAAAATTTTAGATTTAAATTTGAATATCAATCAGGAGGTGGGAATAATTTATACATTGATAATATCAATATTTCCTATGAAAACACCACTTCAATTAAAGAGTCGACTACAAATGAAGTCAGTTTATACCCGAATCCTTCTAATCAAACTCTAAACCTATCATCTAGTTTTGGAATTAATGAAATTTGTGTGTTTGATTTAACAGGGAAGAAAGCATTGTTTAAGGAATATTCCCAACAAAAACAGGTTACATTATCTATAATTAATCTTAACAGTGGATATTATACCATGTTAATTAATAAGGGAGGGAATCAAAAATCACTTTCCTTTATAAAAAATTAAGATATTAGTTTAAAGTCTATTTGACGTTTGTATAAGTCGGTTTTCTTAACAATGACTTCAACTTCCTGACCAATTTTATAATTTTTTTGGTGATGATACCCCACTATCATCTGAAGTTCATTGTCAAAAAAGTATTGATCATCTTTCATGCTGCTAAGTGTTATCATCCCTTCGCATTTATTTTCCTCCAATTCCACATATATTCCCCAATCGGTAATTCCAGAAATTAAACCACTGAATTTCTCTCCTATTTTTTTGGATAAAAATTTTACTTGCATATATTTTGTGGAAGCTCTTTCTGCATCCACTGCTTGTTTTTCCATTTTGGATAAATGGTTACATGTATGCTCTAATTGTTGGCTATTAGCTGTGTGGGTTTGTTTTTTGGTAATGGCATTAAAAAGTTTTCGATGAACAATTAAATCCGCATACCTTCTAATTGGAGAAGTGAAATGGGTGTAATACTGAAACGCCAAACCGTAATGACCAATATTTTCAGCACTATAAACGGCTTTGGACATGGACCTTATCACCATAGGAGCTATTAGGTGTAATTCTTTCTTTTCTTTTGCCTTTTTCATGACTTCATTTAGCGAAAAAGAGATGGGTTTATTTTTCTTTCTGACAAGTTGGTAGCCCATTGATTTTAAAAAGAGACTTAAGTCACTTAATTTTTCTTCATTGGGATCATCGTGTATTCTGTAAATAAAGGGAGGGATGAATTTATTTTTTGCCGGTTTACCCATTTTAATAGCAACGTGTTTATTAGCTAAAAGCATAAATTCTTCAATCAATTGATGGGCCTCTTTGGATACTTTTAAATACGTGCCGACTGGCTCCCCATTTTCGTCAATTTCAAAACGGACTTCGGTGCTTTCTACATTAAGCGCACCTAAGGATAAGCGTTGTTTTCTTAAAATTCTAGCTATACTATTTATGCCTAAGATTTCGTTTTGAAATTCATGAGATTTACCTTCAATTATTTCTTGAGCTTCTTCATAAGTAAAACGGTGATTGGAATGAATAACTGTTTTCCCAAACCAAGACTTAAGCACTTCCCCTTCTTTATTTAGTTGAAAAACAGCTGAAAAAGTTAGTTTGTCTTCTTTGGGTCTTAATGAGCATAATTGATTACTTAGCTTTTCGGGTAACATTGGAATTACTCGATCAACAAGGTAAACGCTATTTGCCCTAAAAAAAGCTTCTTTATCTAAATGAGATTCCTCTTTGATGAAATGACCAACGTCTGCAATATGAACCCCAATTTCTGTAATTCCATTGTCGAATTCATCTACGCTTATTGCATCGTCAAAATCTTTAGCATCGACCGGGTCAATGGTAAAAGTAGTTTTGTCTCTAAAATCTAATCTTTTTCTAGCTTCTAAGTTATAATTAGGCTCTTTAATTAGATCTACTTCGTGCATTACTTTGCTAGGAAATTTTAACGGGAAGCCAAACTCAGATAGAATTGCACTCATTTCCACATCGATATCTCCAGGGTTTCCAATTAT
>Ga0066849_10000979_pt1 | contig 11645 bp, 10 predicted proteins | sample ETNtaG_9_FD_65492 | JGI IMG/M metagenome (GOLD analysis project Ga0066849, IMG submission 65492) | Marine microbial and viral communities from oxygen minimum zone, Eastern Pacific Ocean - ETNP201406SV69 | ecosystem: Environmental > Aquatic > Marine > Oceanic | place: Pacific Ocean: Eastern... | reverse complement strand
CCCTATGGAAATGCACCTTTCAAGATAATCTTTCTAGATGAGGCGGATGCATTAACCAATGATGCCCAAGGAGCATTAAGAAGAATTATGGAACAACATGCGGCCACTTGCAGATTTATTCTGTCTTGTAATTATTCTTCAAAAATTATTGAGCCAATTCAATCACGTTGTGCTGTATTCCGTTTTAGGCCATTAGCAAACGATCAAGTTGAAACTCAAATAAAATATGTAGCAGAAAGTGAAAAGGTTGAACTTGACCAAGATGCATGTGATGCAATTGTAAGAGTAAGCTTAGGAGATTTACGTAAGGCCATTACTGCTTTACAAGTTGCTGCTGCCGTAAACAAAAAAGTAACAAGGGAATTAGTTTATGAAACAACTGCAACCGCACCACCTGAAGTTTTACACCAGTATCTAATGGCTTGTAAAGAAGATGGATTTCATGCAGCAAGAAGAAGATTAAAAGAAATTCTCAATAATTTTGGACTTGCGGGCACGGATTTCATAAATCAATTACATAGAACATTATATGATGTTGATTTCCTACCAGAACCTACAAAGCTTGAATTGACTAGATTGATGGCAGATATAGATTTTCGACTTGTTGAGGGAGGTGGAGAACAATTACAATTAGATTCTTTAACAGCTCATATTTCAACTGTACTAAAAAATATCTAAGCAGGCAATACTCTTATTGTCCACACATATTCTTCAGAGGTATTTATCCATGGTTCACCTTGTTCAGATAAAGTAAGTCTTACATCCCAAAAGTCTCCTTCAGATAAATTTCTCAATTCAACTGCATAACCAACATCTTCAATTCGATTTAAATCAATAATTCTTTCTTCCCAAGTACTATTGATTCCAAATTCATTGATTTCATTGAAAGCATCCCTTGTAGGAACTAATTCATTGCCGTTTAATGTGAAATTCATTTCCAAATTATTTACATCTAAATTATCCCTAACTGCAAAAAGTAACCAAACTTTTTCTGAAGAGGAGGCATTTAAATTGATTTCTAACTGTTTAATATTCTCTCCTTCCTTAAGCATTGTTAACCCATCATCAGGGTATGTGTGATTGCCATATTCATCAACTACAACTACAGTCCATTGTTTTGCAACTTCAGGCGCACCAATATCTCCTAAAGGAGGATTTACTAGTAAAAGTGTTACAGCTAACCAAGTAAATATATGTAAAAAACTAGCCTTAAACCAAGTTCCTTTGGTATAATGTTCTACAAATGATTCAGGCATTACTAATCTATGAATTGAGGGCAACATGAATACACTTAATACTGGCAATAACCACAAAACAGAATCTCCATGATTCATCGAAGGCATTATTCCAAATCTCATTAATAACGAAACTAATATTGCAAAGCCTAATACAAGCCACATGGATGCAGTATCAGCTTTTTCTTTGGCAACATAATTGACAGGATCAAATGATTCTAGACCCATGTCTTCTCCTGATCTAGATCGTTTTTTCTCTGATTTCTCTTGCTTATCTCTACGCTTTTTCCTTTGTTTGGATTCAGCCTCTGCACGTGCTGCTGCCATAGCAGACCTCAAGTCCATAACATGCCGACATAGATTCAGCCATTGAACCTAACGGACAATAAATCCTATTTCCAATCTCTAAATGGATTTAAATCGATAAAGTCCGACTCTTCCAAAATTGGAAACCAATCAGCATCATTATTTTCATCATTCACAACATATCCATAGGATAACCCTACACCAGATACAACAAACATCGCAAGCAAGTAACTTATCATATACGTTACCATAATGGTGTAATTAATAAACTTAGTGTATATATGTTACTTAATTTATAAGTGGTAAACTTCAAACTAAATCATTTACTCTGTAGTTTGAAAAATATCAACTACACTAATTTAATAATAAAAATACGCACATGATTTATAAATTATGTTCTAATCGGAAATTTCATGGACATTAAGGTATTATTAATTGCGCTAATCATATTATTAGCAGGTTGCACAGCTGAGGAAAGTACAGACAATGCTAATTCAGGACTTCAAAGTAGTTTTCTAACAGATTGTCAAACAAATAATAGTTCTACAATTCTTATGAATATTATTCATGGTGATTCGCTAGAAAATGCTACTTCAACACATTCAATATGCATCTTACTAAATTTTTCTAGTGCACCTATTCACTCTGAGAATTTCAAAACTCACGTCACAGAAGGAAATTACAATTTGACTCATTTCCATAGAATCATAAATGACTTCATGATTCAGGGTGGTGATTTTGAAAATAACGATGGTTCTGGAGGGTATGCATCAAATTGGTACGGATATTGTAACGGCCAATCATCCAGTGATTCTAATTGTTCAGGAGATGGACAAAAAGCATGGACTGTTCCTGATGAAGCAAATAATGGTTTACAGCACCTCCCTTGTACAATTTCCATGGCGAAAACATCCCAACCAAATACTGGAGGATCTCAATTTTTTATAATTCCTGAAGATAGTACGCCTAGTCACTTAAACGGATTACATACCGTGTTTGGAGAAATAACAGAAGGATGTGAACACATAACAACTATTTCAGAAGTTACTACTAAGAGTAGTGATAGACCAGTTACTCCAGTGATAATCTATAATGCTACAGCATTGGCTTGAACCGTAAAAATTAATTTTAAAATTTATCTAAATGATTTAAAGCATGTTTTCTAGCGTGCTCTTCGGGATAACCTTCTTCCACTAGCATTTTAATGTATAATTCCATTTTTTTATTAGTTAAATCATTCATACTATTTTCAACCGTTGTTACATCATTTATTGAAATTGTCCCTAGTCGTTTTTTATTAGATTCATAATGTGTTCTTAATAATTCTAATTGAGCATTATTTATTTCTCCATTAATTACTCCCTCGGACGATATTGACTCAAACCAGGCAAATAAATCGAGGTGATTGTCAATTCTAGACATATCCTCAATTAGTGCTTCGATTTTCCTCTTTTTCCTATTTGAATAGTGACGGCCGAGAATAAATGCAATTATTGGAATAAATATTGATAACACAATACCAATTAAATCTAAATCCGTTCCTGAGGAATCACTCACACCAACGGGTGTTAGTTTCATTATTCAAAATTAACTAATCTAAAAAACAAAAAAGTGTGATTGGTAAAAGTGCCGGGAGCGGGGCTTGAACCCGCGACCTTCGGATGTCTCAGGCATCTCGAAGGGGCTTCAGCGCTCTACGAGCCTTTCGGCTACCCTATGAGTCCGACGCGCTACCAACTACGCCACCCCGGCTTTGATGGGTCCGAATCAACATGCTGTTTTGAACAATTTGGTTGCATTATGTTCATGAGTTGTCTTGACAAGGCATTGTCATGGGGGAGGAATCTCAAAGCAAGATTCGTATCACAGTAAACTCTTGGTCTGGTGAAGTAGAACATGAAGGTTACTTACTACATCCTGTAAAAAAAGGCTACATTACACTAAAGTTAGTCAACGGATATAACATTAGTTTTCCTGAAGAATCCATCATTAACAAATCAATATTGGAAACGGTTCCAGTTTCCAATTCAAAACTAGAAAAATCAATACAAAATACAGATTTGCCACAGGTCACAATAATTCATACAGGAGGTACAATAGCATCAAAAGTAGATTATACAACTGGAGCTGTTGTAGCAAGATTAGAACCTGATGAATTACTGGAAGCAAATCCAGAACTTGCTAAACAGGCATGTATTTCGGCAATTAGATTAGGAAATATGTGGTCTGATGATATGAGGCCGCAACACTGGAATTCAATATTAAAAGCAAGTGAAGATGCATTCAACTCTGGGTCAGTTGGTGTTGTAATATGTCATGGAACTGATTCTATGCATTTCTCATCATCAGCTGTCGCCTTTGGTTGGGCTGGGAATGGTGGCATTCCCCCTGGAAGAATCGCATTTACTGGATCACAACGATCAAGCGATAGAGGTTCAAGTGACTCTAGTGAAAATTTACTTGCTGCAGTACATTGGGCTGCTTATGGTCCAAAAGTAAACGGAGACCTTGGAGACTCCACTGTATTAATTATGCATGAAACTACAGCTGATGGAACATGTGCTGTCTTCTCAGGTGTAGGTGTAAGAAAAATGCATACAAGTAAAAGAGATGCATTCAAACCAATAAACAATCAAAAATTGGCGTCAATTAAAATTGAAAGAGAAAATGTAGAAATCGAATTAGGAGAAAAATGGCAAACATCAAATAGACAGATTAACAAAAAACCAAGTTTGTATAATTGTAATCTCAAATTTACACATCTTATGTCAAATGCTCATTTACAACCAGAACTAATAGATTTTGTCAAAGAGGAAGGTCATTCAGGACTTATTTTTCATGGTATGGGTTTAGGTCATTTACCAATCGAAGATCCACTAAATGATGCTCCTGAAAATCTCAAAGTTGCTAAGTCTATTAAGAGTTATATTGATTCGGGTGGCGTTGTAATGATGGTAGGACAATGTATCAATGGACCAATAAATATGGATGTTTATTCAAAAGGAAGAAATCAACAAGAACTTGGGATAATTGGCCATCAAAGTACAACTCCTCCAGACACTGCATCTGTGAAATTACATTGGATTCTTTCTAATGAACCTGATGAAACTCATTCATTAATTTCGAAAAATCTTTGTGGTGAAAATCAACCTACATTAGAATTTTAATTTTTCAATTGAGAAATCAATTACTTAATTGAAAAATATGCTATTTTAACACCCGTTGATTTCATGGTCTGCCTGTGTACTGACACAACTAATGGAACGAAATAATGAGGCCCTAGAAGATCTTGATTTGATTCGTTCTATTAGCCATAGTGGTGGGCACCCACATGATGTTGATCGATTAAGACAAACTGGAAGATTAACTGCTAGAGAAAGAATAAAGAAACTATTAGATCCTGATTCATTTGTAGAATTTGAAGCATTTATCACTCATAGAAATCCAGAATTTAATTTACATTTACATCAACACCCAGGTGATGGAGTTGTTGCAGGACATGGCACCTTAAATGGTAGGCCTGTACATTGTTTTGCTCAGGATTTTGGAGTTTTTGGAGGAAGCATGGGAGAAATGCATGCAGCAAAAATTACCAGAACAATTGAAATGGCTGAAAGATCAAGAACACCAATAATTGGAATGTGGGACGGTGGAGGTCAAAGAGCACATGATGGTGTTACATCACTTGCAGAAACGGGAGTATTAATGGATTATTTAGTCCAATGTAGTGGAAAAGTACCCATCTTTAGTTTAATTCTCGGACCTGTTGTAGGTGCTTCAGCATTATGTGCTGGGATTTCTGATTTTACAATAATGTCAAGTCAACACGGTCAATTATTTCTTTCAAGCCCCCTTGTCACTCCAGAAATTGTTTCTGGTGAACAAAATTCAATGGATGTAGGAGATGCTCAAGTTCATTCAAGTCGTTCGGGAATTGCATGCTTAGTTGCTGATGATGAAGATGATGCAATTGAAATGGTTTCGGAGTTACTAGGATTTTTACCAGACCATTGTTTAGCTGATCCTCCATTTGCATATAGTGGAGACGAAAGACAAATATTGCCAGAATTAAATGATTTAATTCCAGATAATCCTAACAAACCATACGATATGAGGAAAGTAATCGCTCCAATTGCCGACGATGAATATTTTGTAGAACTCTTTGAACAATATGCTGAAAACATACTAATTGGATTTGCACGCATAGGTGGATTTCCTGTAGGTATTATTGCAAATCAACCAAAAGTCCTTGCAGGATGTCTAGATATTGATGCTTCTGTTAAAGCAGCAAGATTTATCAGAACTTGTGACGCATTTAATATTCCATTAGTAACTTTTGAAGATGTACCTGGTTTTCTTCCAGGTGTTGTACAGGAATGGGGAGGCATCATCAGACATGGTGCTAAGCTTCTTTATGCATATGCAGAAGCAACTGTTCCAAAACTAACAATAGTGACAAGGAAGGCATACGGAGGTGCTTATTTAGCAATGTCTTGTAAACATTTACGCTCAGATCTGAACATTGCATGGCCTACAGCAGAATTGGCAGTAATGGGAGCAGAAGGTGCCGTTAACATCATTCATAGAAGAGAAATAGGGGCAGCAGAAGAAGAAGACAAAGAAAAAGTTCGTTCCGAATTAGTTGAACGATATAAGAAAAAGTTTGGAGACCCTTACGTGGCTGCAAGAAATGGTTGGCTTGATGATGTAATAGAGCCTGAAATTACACGTAAACGTCTCATAGACTCTTTAGAATTACTCAAATCAAAACAAGAGTGGAGCCCTGCTAAAAAGCATGGAAATATTCCTCTTTAAACATTGAATGTAAACGAATCCATTCCATTGTTTTTGTAAATTTGAGGCATTTCTCCAGTTTTAGCAAAAACATAGAGTGCGGATATAGATACCGTACTAGCTGCAGTAACCCACATCAAAGTTAATGCTACTCCAAAAACACCTACTACAATTCCTGGAAGAACTCCTAATCCCATACCAATTACAACCCCTGTCAATACTGCTAATATTATGAAACAAAAGCCGATAAATTCAATTCCGAGACCTGATGCTATATTTGTACCCCATGTCTTTGTCATCATTTCTTTACCGTCCTTCATTGATTCTCTAATTGATTTACCTTCTATTACAATCAATGGTATCATAAAAAATGTCATTATCCACCAAGCAACTTCAAACATCCATGCAAGTATCATAATTAAAATTTGTAACCCTGGATTCTTGACTTCTCTAGAGTTTGTATTCCTCACTAATTTCAATATTAAACCAACGGTTCCTGAAATAGCACCCCATATCACAATTAAATGAATTTTGGAAAATGCTTTTTTTACTCCATAAACAAAAGTCGGTTCTCCACCACTTAATCTCATGTGAGAATTGGCTACGATTGCTGAATTCCAAAAAACTACAATAATACTAAGCAACATATAGAATGCAAAATACCATGCCATTCCAGCATTAGTTAATCCTGGGGTTTCCGCTGAATCCATAACAACTGCCCATTCTAATTCTAAAATAAATGGGGCATTCATCGCAGAAAGTGTTGCTAATGACATGAATCCCATCAATAAAACATATACCAATATTTCAGGATCTGCTTTTATTACACTAAAACTTAACTTACTCAATTTCCAACCTCTTCCGATTGCTGCGAAAAAACCCATACCCCTCGCTAAAACAGGAATGATATAAAGATTGAGACTTAAGGAATATGTATATTCATTGATTCTAATGAAATTAATCTTTTGAAAAGTAAATCTAAACTAGGCAATCTTTCAGCATTTTCAGGAGAGAATAATATTGCCCATGCTAAAAGGTGTTGAGATACTAACATCCATCTACCATCTATCCTATTCTCCGAATCCTGTAGTTCAGAATCATATTTAGGAATGAGAGATAAAGAATCTGAATTTGAAGAATTATCAAAATCAAGGTATAAATCTGGATCTGATTCTGAATCGCATTTCCGCAATAATTTCTCTGGCAATTTCCTTTTTCCATTCTCTGCTTTGATGTTTCCTCCCATTGAAAACCATGCTTCTGCTGTGGCAATTGCAGCAGAACCTCCTCCCTTCAAACACAATACAGGGTTTGAATCGAAATTTAAACCAAAATGTTCTGCAACTAAAACTACTGCATAACCATCAGTCATTGAATGCCTCAGACCCCTTTTATCAAAAGTATAACAATTTGCAGGTGTTGAACCAAGTTGATGTTTTAAGGGGGAGGTTATTGAACCCCAATGAATAAAACCATCAAAGTTCCTTTTTTCCTGATAAACTTCTATTTTTGAAATGTTCTGAAAATTAAAAGGTTCACCTATTATCTCTTTTGTGACTTTTTTCACAGCCTCTTTGAATTCTTTAGAAACATTAGTAGATTCGCTAGTTTTGAAAATATCATCCACACTAGAAGTAGCTATTTTTCCAGGCATTTGCCATTCGAGATTCAAATGCTCATGAACCAAAGCAAACAAATAAGGCGTCAAAGAATGTTTTATGGGAAATCCTGCAACATTGCATCTTTTTTCCTCCCCCATGGCACACCTGAAGAGGCCCTCAAATGAAACTATAACTGTCTTTAGAACATCAATCATTGAATACCTATACTTCGCGCGGATACCATGAAGAGCGATTTAGACATCGCCCGCGAAGCGGAATTAGTGCCCATACAAGACATTGCTTGGAAGATGGGGTTTGATGCGGATGAGATTGTTCAATATGGTGGAGAAATTGCAAAAATTCGATGGGATGCTTTGAAAAAACGTATGGGTGAGCCTAAAGGATTCCTTGTATTGGTTACAAGTGTAAATCCAACTCCATTTGGTGAGGGGAAAACCGTAACAACAATTGGATTAACTCAGGCATTAAATCGAATAGGGAAAAATGCTTGTTGTGTAATCAGAGAGCCATCTATGGGTCCCGTTTTCGGAATCAAAGGCGGTGCTGCTGGTGGAGGTTATTCTCAGGTCCTTCCAATGGAAGAAATTAACTTACATTTTACAGGAGATTTACATGCCGTAACTTCGACTCATAATTTATTATCTTCATTGATAGATAATCATATCAAACATGGTAATGAATTGGATATTGATTCCAGTAGGGTTTCTTGGCCAAGAGTATTAGATTTGAATGATAGGTCAATGAGGCAAATTGCAATAGGTTTGGGCGGCCCTGCTAATGGAAATGTAAGAGAAGAAAGATTTGACATTACAGCAGCATCTGAAATTATGGCAATTTTGGCATTATCTTCAAATTATGCAGATCTTAAAGAGCGATTAGGTAGAATTGTTATTGGTCAAAGGAAAAATGGATACCCTGTTTTGGCTTCTGATATTCAGGCTGATGGTGCAATGGCATTGCTTCTCAGGGATGCATTAATGCCAAATCTAGTTCAAACAATTGAAGGCGATCCTGCTTTCATTCATTGTGGCCCATTTGCAAATATTGCTCATGGGAACTCCAGCATTATTGCAGATAAACTTGCTTTAACATGTACTGATTATGTGATTACTGAAGCAGGATTTGGGTCAGACATGGGTGCTGAGAAATTTATGCACATCAAAACACCTGCAAGTGGCAATCCTCCTGATTGTGTAGTTGTCAATGTCACGATTAGATCAATGAAATTACATGGTGGTGCTTTTGGAAATTCTGCATCAAAGAGACCATCCCCTGAACTTGTAAGAAAAAAAGATGTGGATGCAGTAATATTAGGTGCAGAAACTAACCTTACAAAACATATCAAAAATATGATGATGTTTGGTGTTCCAGTAATCGTAAGCATCAATAAATTTTATACGGATCACGATGAAGAAATTGATGCTCTGATGAAGGTTGCTGAAAAAGCAGGTGCTAATTCATGTGTCGTAACAAATGTACATGCAGAGGGTGGAAACGGCGGTAGTGCATTAGCAGAATCAGTAGTTGTAAATTGCCAAACACACATGGCAGCAGGAAGGCCATTTACTCCCTTATTTTCTAATGATATGCCTGTAATTGAAAAAGCATTGAGGGTCGCAACCAGAATTTATGGAGCAGAAGGCATCAACCTATACCCAAAAGCCCACAGAGACCTTGAACAAATACAAAAATGGGGATACGGACATTTACCAGTTTGCATGGCAAAAACACAATATTCGTTAAGTCATGATGCAGGGTTACTGGGTTCACCAAACGGTTTTGAAATACCAATAAGAGAACTAAGATTAAATGCAGGTGCAGGGTTTATTGTAGCAATTCTTGGAAATATTATGACCATGCCAGGACTACCTAAAGTACCTGCAGCTACAAATATGACTATAGATGATGATGGTGAATTAAAAGGCATGTTTAGTTGAGATGATAAAATGAAAATCATCAAAAGAGGACCAGATTTTATAAAATTCCGAATCTCATCAGAAGATGATTTATGGACTACTGCAAAACTTTGTAGTAAAGGCCGTAAAATAGGAATGTTAGGTGAAAGAAGAGATCAAACTACAGCTGGAGAAGAAGGTGGGCGTGCTAAATCTGCAGTTAGAAAAAAAGTATGGATTGAATTAATTATTGAAAGTTCAGAATTTCAAACATTTAGTGATACCTTGAGAGTTCATGGAATTATAAGTGAAGCCGCATTTGATAAAGGAAGTCACCATACTCATGTAATTCAGATTGGTGACGAAATAAAACTTTCAATTGAGGGTGATTGGCCAAAAGAAGACATACAATTAATTAATTCTGCAAAAAATCATTCCACGTCTAGTAAAGTTGCAATTATTGTTGCAGAAATGGATGAAATAGTACTTTATGAAGTTACAATGCATGGATTAAGAGACATTGCAACATTTACTATGAGAGGTGGTGGCAAATATACAGGAAATGCCGAATCTTCAAATCTTGTTCATAAAGGGTTTATGAAAAAAGTAACAAATGACATTCACTTACAATTAAATAAAGAAATTCCAATAATAATTTGTGGACCTGGTATGGCAAGAGAACGAATTCAGGAAATGTTTGAATCTATTGAATCTGGAAGAACAATAAGAAATATTGCAACTAGTATGGGTGGTCGAGCATCTGCAAATGAAATTTTAAAAGAAGGTTTAGCATTAGATTTGTTAAAGGACCATTCAATAATTAAAGAAATCGAACATTTAGAAGATGCTTTTACTAGAATCGCAAAACAAGGTGCTGTTGCCTATGGACAAAATGAATTAAATCGTGCAATGGAAGAAGGTGCAATTGAAAAATTATTAATTTTGGCTGAATTATTACGTGATGAAGATTCAAAAATCAACAATGAAAGTTGGTCTGAATGGTGTAAAAAATTAGAAATTAGTGGAGGGGAGATGATTCAATGCAGTTCGGATCACGATTATGGGATGCAATTAGAAAGCATGGGTGGAGCAATAGCATTGTTACGGTATATTCTATGAAGTGTTAACGCCTGAACGTAACCGGGGAGGTACATGTTTTCACTAGTTTCAACAGTTACAATTGATGATTTTGTACCAATTATTGCCAGTTTGGCCATCGTCATTTTACTTTGGAGGTTTGTAATTCCTCATGGATTAAGAGGGCTTAGAGTTGCATTTCAAAGAGAAGAAAATGTCTATGAAATTCATATTCTAACAAAAAATACTGCTGATGCAAGAGAATTATTACAAGATCCAAGAGTTAGGTTTGGAATTCAAAGTTATCTCTGGTCCCTTACGGGTATTGCAATTTTATTGATTGAATTTTTAATCACATATGCACAAGGTTCTCAAGAATTGAATCAATGGGTGTTATTTGTTGCTATTACCTTAATCTCAATCCCTGCAGTAATTTCAATATTATCCTCCTTAGACGCACAATTAAAGGTCAAATTACGTAATAGAAGAGCGGAATTAGAATTAAAAGGCATTTCGAAAAGAATAGTCAAAATGTTATTGCTAGGTATTATTTGGATCTGTTTAACATTTGTATTCAGATTAACTTTAAGGGATTTTATCATCACAGACAATAGCAGTAGATTAAATTCTGCAACTATCTTTTTTGCGTTTTTACCAGCTATTGTAGCATATGGTCGAGTTCTTGGATCTTCATGGAATTTACTTGTCAAAAATAA
>Ga0066849_10000975_pt1 | contig 11655 bp, 15 predicted proteins | sample ETNtaG_9_FD_65492 | JGI IMG/M metagenome (GOLD analysis project Ga0066849, IMG submission 65492) | Marine microbial and viral communities from oxygen minimum zone, Eastern Pacific Ocean - ETNP201406SV69 | ecosystem: Environmental > Aquatic > Marine > Oceanic | place: Pacific Ocean: Eastern... | reverse complement strand
TTAGTGACTCCAGATCAACGTTTTTTGTACCAAAAAAGTTTTCTGATACGAGTTGGCGATATCCTTCAATCATTGGCTTTGTACCACCTGGATACTTCCGCTTTATCTTCTTTTCAATTCTAGCATCTTCAACAACATTAAGATAAGACTTAAATCCAGGACCCTTCTCATTCTTCTCAGAATGCAGTCCTTTCAAAGGAGTCCAAAGTGCATGTCCAACTTCATGGAGAACCATCAAATCATAAATCGGACCACTCATATACTTAAAAATTGGTAGACGAATGACCCGATTTTTAACATCAAATGATGCTGTTTGATAATTACCATGTTCTACAGTAATGTTCTCAGAAGCAAGAAGTTTTGCTAAAATAGATTTTGTAGACTGTATTTCATTCATAAGATATCCTTTTTGATTAGTTTTTAACCTTCACTTATATGGTATCAATATCTGGAAATACTGTCAAGACAATTCTTGGTTATTTTTGGACTAATGAATCTCTCCAATCAAAACCCTCCGTAGGAAGCGTGTGTACTTGCATGTAATGCCCTTCTTTAACATCCCATGTATCATCGACACATTTTGGCTTCTTTTCAAAGCAAAACCACTTATAGTCCCAGTCCATAGCGGCATATTCCATATTATATTGGGTAAGTTTCTCTTTTATTTGTTTTTTGACATCAAGTTTCATAATTATTTTTTATTATAGGGTTCTAGTACATTTTTGTATATACTATTTGCGATTGCTGTCATCATTTTTGGGGCCACCATACGACCTAATCTTTCTGCCTGTTGATCAAAATCTCCAGTCAAAATAAAATCTTCTGGCATTCCCATTAACCTTTTAAATTCTACTATAGTAGGTTTTCTGTTTTCAGCATAATGAAAAACACCAGATAATCCTTTTTTCTGACCCTGTTGCGTTAAAGTCGGAGAAGGAAGATTTGGTGCTGGTCGAATCATGTTAAAACATGATCCCTTTGGGTTAAATTCATGAAATTGTTTATCTGAAGGTTTAAGTGGTTTTTCTGGATTGAAAGGCAGAAAACTTAAAAATTTCTTTTGAAATGATCCTTCAACATAATCTAAAAGCATTTTTATTTCTTCTGTATCATTTTCAATATCTTCAAAGGCCTCTCTCATTGTAACGTGTTTAGTTACAGTTTTAGTAGGAAAAATACCACTTATATTCATAAAATTAAGACCTATCGTTTCTGCAACATCTTTTCTCACACATATAAAAATTGTTCTTTCTCTTGCTTGAGGTGTCCCAAAATCAGCGGCATTCATAACTTGATATGAAACTTCATAACCTATTCGTTCAAAATCATTAATAAATTCTAAAAGTTTCTTCTTTGATTCTCCGAAAGTTATTCCTTTTACATTTTCTGCTACAATAACTTTTGGTTGGATTCCTTTGGCAATACGTATATATTCTAAAAATAAATCTTCAATACTTTCTTGAATTTTATCTTCAGAATATTTCTTTATTCCATCTTTTTTCTTTAATTCTCCTGTCTGCACAACTTCACCAGTTTCAAGATCAATAGAAGATTCTCTTGTATCTTCTACATAACCCACCCATCCTTTATTTCTTTTACCTGCAAGTGAAAATGCAGAACATGGAGGAGAACCATCAAGTAAATCTAATTCTCCAACTTTAATTCCTGCCATTTCTAAAAAATCATCTGATGAATATTTTTTAATATCATCTACTAAAACCTTTGTATCTGGAAAATTTGCTTTATATGTAGATATTGCTTCTTCGACAAATTCATTTATTAAAAGTATATTTGCTCCCGCAAGTCGATATCCAGTAGAACTTCCTCCACCACCAGCAAAACAACTGATGACATTAAATAGTTTTTCAGATGATTTTTCTTTAACTTCTTTTACGTAATATTTTTGATAACTCATACAAAAAAGTCCTCTATACTTGTGGTTGTAGCTTTCCAATCTCTGACTAAATCCATTATTCTGCTTCTATTATAGATATTAATTTCCTTATTGTCAAGCAATTTCTCAAAATAATTTGGTATTCCTGCGGCCAACTGTAAATTCAGATGATTTCTTCTCTTTATTTCAAGCAATTCGGGAAATGCATCAAATAATGGAGCTTTTTGATATGGTTTGTTGAAAAACTCCCAATCATGCTGTATCATCCAGTCCCAGACCTTCTTATCAATGTATGGAGCAACTATAGTAGAATCTATAGTTTCTGCTAACATCATTTGTTGTTTCACCCCTACAGGATTTCCTGGAATAAATTTTTGTGTAGTCTCATCTAATTTACCAAAGTAATCCCTTCTAAATTTATTCATCAATTCTTTGGTGTGTTTGAAGTGTATGTTTGCTCTTTTGCTTACTCCATAATAACCATCAGCGGCCCAACCAGTCAAAATATATTTCTCTTTTATGTGGGGATAAACATATAGAAAAGGAAATGTACATTCTACATGAGTTTTCTTTTTACATTCATATTTTTTAATTAAAGTAAAAAAATCATTTTCAATATTATTAACTGGAACATCTATAAGTTTAAAATTCCAACCAAAATGATTACATGCTTTTTCTGCATATATGCTATCATCAGAATCTTTTCCGTCAACTCTAAATGTATAACAATTTAATTTCTTATTTAATCTATGAGCGGCCGCGGCAACTGTTAAACTATCTGTACCACCAGACATCAATACTGCAACCGTTTGATCAGGTGCTTCTTGATCAATAATATTCGTGATAATTTTATCAATCACGAAAACCTTCGCCTTTTAAGAAATGTTCAAATCTATGTTTTATAACAACGTAAAATAATTTTAATAAACTATCTTCAGTATAACTACCTGCTTCAACTATTAATTTATATTTTGCCATTTTTCATTTTCCTTAAAAATATTTTTCTTTTCTTTCTTGCTTGTTGCATATAATATGTACTTGTTCTATCAAAAAAAGTATAACCATTTAAATGATCATATTCATGCAAAATTATTCTTGCGGAAAGACTTATAAAATTTCCATTATATTCTTCGCCATCTCTATCTCTCCAATTAATAGAGACACCGCTTGGTCTTTTCACATTAGGAAACAAACCAAACCACGTAAGACATCCTTCTTTCATCAAAACTTCTTCTTCTGTTGCTTCTATAACTTTAGGATTAAACATAATCAAAGGCTCGCCTTCATGTAACATAGCAAATGCTCTGCAATTAATCCCTATTTGATTAGAAGAAAGTCCCAATCCTTCATGTTGAACCATATTTTCAAGTAATATCTGTTCTAATTCATGAGCATTCAATGTATGTAATACTTTTTCATCATCAAAATATGTTACTTTATTAGAATCAAAATCAAATTCGTCTAATTTAGTTTCTATTAAAGGATGTACTCCATCTACGAGGTCTAAAATCATTGTACTATTCTGCTAAAATTTTTAACTTTTTGAAATTTAATCATATGTTGAAATTTATCATAAAGTATTTCCCCCTTATGACTTATCACAAACACATTTGATGCATTACCAAGAGAGTGTATTATTTTAAGAAAATCACTTGTTCCATCTTCATCAAGTGAACTATCAAACACCTCATCTAATATGAGTAAATTCGTACTCATACTATTTTTTAATTTAGCAATTGCTCTCCATGTAAAAAGCAAAGCCAAATCAATACGCATTTTTTCTCCTTCACTAAAAGAAGCATAAGTAAATTCATCACGAAATCTAGATTTAATCGTTTCATTAAAATTTTCATCAAGATTAAATGAAACATAAAAATCCATCTTTGACAAATATTTGTTAATTAATTTATTCATAATAGGAAGATATTTTTTAACAATTAATGTTTTAATACCCCCATCTTTCAACAAAACACTTGCAGTATCATATATAGATTGTAAATTACTATGTTGCTCTTTTAATGATGTAAAAGTTTTTAAATCTGATTTTAATTTTTTCAATTTCGCAGAAGCATCTGAAACATCTACATCATTTTCGTTTAATTGTTGTATTTCTACATTTATCTTTTCAATATATTGATTAATAGCAAATATTGAAGCATTGTGTTTTGTTACGACACCTTGAATTTCTGTAATTTTTTCTTGAGTAGTCTGCATTTCAGAAATAACGAAAAGAGATTCCTTAATATCTGCTCCTATTTTATTAATTCCATCACTTAACTCTGTTTTTTTCTCTTCTTTTGAATGGATCTCACAAGTTCTATGTTCGTCATCAATTGTCTGTTTACATGTTGGACAATCTGTATTTTCATTATAAAATTCAATTTCTTTTTCAAGTTTCTTTACATTTTTTTCAATTTCATCTTGATATTGTTCTAATTTTTGATGTTTCTTTTGTACTTTATCAAAATCATTAACAAGCTCTTGAAGAGTTGATACTTCTTTATCACAATTTGCAATATGAGAATTATATTCTTCTATTTGATTATGAGATTCATTAATCTTTTTTTGATTACTAGCAATTAATTGTTTATTGCTTTTTTTCATTTTCGAAATGAAATCTTCTTGTAATTCTAATGCATTTTCAGTTTTTGAAAAATTTAATTCATTTTGATATTGATCTTCTTTCAAATTAGAAACTTTACCCTTTAATAACATATTCATAGTAGAAAATATTTGAATATCGAGCAAATCTTCAATAATAATTCTTCGATCATTTGACTTGAGTTGCATAAAAGGAACAAAAGACGAACTACCAAGAACAACAATTTGAGTAAAAGATTTATAATTTAATTTGAGAATATTTTTTTCAAGATGTTCTTGATAATCTCTTACTTTTGAATCTTGATTTATTAATGAACCATCTACTTCTATTTCAAATCTATTTGGTTTAATTCCTCTACGAACAAGATACTGTCTATTACCAATTGAAAATTCCGTTTCAATAAGACAATTTCTATCATTGATTGAATTAATAATTTGTGATTTATTAATGTTTCGAAATGCTTTTCCAAATAGACTAAAGGTAAGAGCATCTAATATTGTAGACTTACCAGACCCATTTTCTCCAACAATTAAAGTTGTTGCATTTTTGTTTAAATCAATTTCAATAAAATTTTGACCAGTGGAAAGAACATTCTTCCATCTAATTTTATGAAAATTTATCATAATTTGATTTCAGTATTTCTATTATTTCTTTTTGGCAAGAAAGAACTTTAGCGTATGCTATGTCTCTGTTATTTTGAAATTTATGCTTGTATGTCTTGATATATTCCTTTTCTAAAACGAATAATTCATCAAGTTTAGTTTTCAGTAAGTAATTGAGGTGATGACTCATCTTCAAGGTTGTATTCTGAATTTTTAATTGTTTTTTTGAGAACATCAAGAATGTGTGAATTTAAAGATACATCTCTTTTATGTGCATCTAATGCTAATTTTACTATTATTTCATCTGGTAAATTTAATTCTATTTCTCTCATAACTTCTTCTAATGGTTGCCTAAGCCGAGATTTGGTAATCAATTGCTTCATTGTATAATGTCCTTATTAAAGTGTCAAGTTCTTTTTTATCTTTTTGAATATTTAATGTATCTACATAGTTACTCAAAATCGTAAGAGTGTCTTCAGCTTCATCGATAACTGTATTATCATCTTCGAATTCTAGATCAATATTTTCTATAACTGATACATCTACCACATCAACTTTATACAATTCATCTAACATTGTATCAAACCAATATGGATTTTGTTTTTGCACAACTACAACTTTAACGATAGATCCTGCATATCGTTCATAATCTTTTTCTTTAATTGTTTCAAATGTTTCTTTAGTATCATCATAATATATTTTATGAAACATATGATAAGGATTCTGAATAAATTCCAATTCTCTTGTTTTAGTGTCTAATATATGAAATCCTCTTGAATCTTTATAATCAGACCAAGTTATTTCATAGGGATTACCAAGATATGTAATACTTCCTTGAGTAGACTTATGATGAAAATGTCCACTATATACTAAATCAAATTTAGAAAACATTTCTGCAGTAAAACCATAATCACATATTTGTCCACGATGCATTTCAAATCCACTAATTTCAAGATGACCCATCATGATTTGCGCTTCAGTTTTTTTAATTGCTTCGACACATTCTGAATAATTATCCGAATTTATCCACGGCATCATCATTATTTTAGTACCATCAAAATCAACTTCTCTTGGACTAGCATAAATCCAAGGTTCTTGTTGACCATCTGATGATGAAAACAATTCTTCCATTGAATTAATACTATTCGTATTTTTATAAAAAATATCATGATTTCCGATTATAACGTGAGTATCAACTTCGTTTTTCCATAATCGTTGTACAAAATTTTCTCTTAAATCATTAGCGGTTTTAAAATTAATATATTTTCTCCTATCAACAACATCGCCCAAATGAATGCATGTTTTAATATTGTTTTTTTCAAGATAGGGGAAAAAAATATTATCGTAAAATTTACTAAAATAATTGGAGAAAGCAATATTATCATTTCTTGCTCCCCAATGAGTGTCCGTGATTAGTGCTATTTTCATATACTTACAGATCCTATATTAGAAACAACAGTATCTTCTTCTTTTTTCTTTCTCTTTTTAAATCTTTTTTCTTCAAAATCTTCTATAAATTGAGAGATCATATTTCTAGAATCAGCAGATCCTATTAAACTTAAATATTCTTTGCTGTCATCCGAACTTGTTTCTATATGATCTTCAAGATAGGACATTCTTTCCATTTCTTTATATTTAATATATAAATTCTTTTTTTCTTTTTGTATTCTTCTAACAAATGCCCAATAAATTATTTGAGTAAAATATGCAAAGGGATTTTTTGATTTTTCTGGATTAAAATTATTGACATATTGAAGACAATTTTCTATGCCATCAGAGATCATATCATCTTTAAATGCATAATTTATAAAATTAGGTCTAAAAGAAAGTCTTTCTGCTATAAGTAAAAAACATTCTCCTATATAATCTGGAACAGGTGGAATTTCTATATTTTTTTCCTCTGCTTTACTGATATCTTCTTTATATACAATCATTGCATTAAGAAAATCTTCATTATTTATGTAATTAGCCATAATGGCTCTCCATTAAAAGTGAAAATACTATGATATCATAAATATGTGTCATTTGTCAAGACATTGGGACAACTATAATTTTATATTCAAACTGTTCTTCATTATAAATCTTTATTCTCTCTACAAAATGGTTCAAAGTATAGTTTTTATAGCTTTTATATGAAAAATCATCAGATATATCATATAATGTAGCTATTTCTTTAGATTCATTTTTTCTAAGACCTCTACCAATACTTTGTAAATTTCTCACCCTTGACTTAGAAGGAGAAGCAAAAATGACATTATGTAAATTAGTAATATTGATACCAGTAGAAAAGGTGCCATAACTCGCAACAATGATGGCATCTGATTCAGATTCAACGATTCCTCGAATATCTTCTCTATCAGATGTTTCTGTTCCTCCGTATACGAAAAAGATTTTTCTTTCATTTTGTAAATTCTTTTCTTTTATAAGATCATAAATTATTCTTCCGTGTTTTTCTACCATTTGAAATAACACCAAAGTATTATTACTCAAACTTATTGCAAGATTTCGAATAAATCTATTTCTTGATTCATTCGAAACAATATAATTAAGTTCTTCTTTATAATTACAAGATTTGACTAATTCACATAATTTTTCGGGATATTGTAAAACTAAACATTTAATCTGAAATGGAGATAATGTTTTTTTATCTATTAAATCTTTTGTAGTTGTTACTGTATAAGTCTTTCCAAATAACCCCTCTAAAACTAATTTATGTGTTAAAGTACCATCTAAAGTTCCAGTTGTTCCAAATTTATATTTTGTTTTGGTTGTCTTTTCCATTATGGAAGTAAGTGATTTTGCTTTAAAAAGATGAGCTTCATCACCCAAAATAAAATCAAACTCAGCATAATAATTATCAGTCATTTTATATAAAGACTGCCAAGTAGAAATATAAATTGGTTTAGATGATACTCTATCCTTACCTGCATAAATTTGATGAACATTTTCCGAAGCATCCCAATTATCTGTTTTAGAATAATCAGCAAAATCACTTTTCATTTGTGCGACTAAAGATGTCGTAGGCACTACTATTAATGCTTTAAAATTCGGAAGTTTTTGTTGATAATATCTCAAAAGAAGATAAATTATGAAAGATTTGCCAGATGCTGTGGGAGAGAGAAGTAAGCACCTTTCATGATTTATAGCGTATAGAAACGATTCAATCTGATAGTCTCTAGCATCAATTGTTAATGCAAGATTCTTAACAAATCTTTCATAATCCTCTTTATTATATTTATTTAAACTTTTAGGAAAACTTTTATATTCTATTTCATATTGTCTCTCTTTTGAGAATTTCAATAAATGATCTAATAATCCAATATATAATTCTTTCGATCTTAAATTAAAAAGTCTGATTTTACCATCCCACATTTTATTTCTGTAAGATGGCATAAATCTATAACCAGGAATAAAAAAAGTAAAATATTCACTTATTTCCTGTTCAATACCCGGTTCTGCTTGAACCAACATATATACTTCATTTTTTTTATCTATCGATATTTTTTCTATCATGCCTTAGCCAAACTTTTGAAGCCGCCCAAACGTTGTCGGGCATTATCCAAACTTCAGTAAAATATTCTCCAACTGCTCTTGCAACATTTCCCCAATTATAATTGTGTCCCATAATTAAACCGTTTTCTTTTACTTTTGGTTCCCAATATTTTATATTATTTTTAACACTTTCATATATATGTTCTCCTTCTATAAAAACAAAATCAATTGATTCTTTTTTAAATCGATTTGAAGTAGTATTAGAAGTATCTACAATTGTTTCAAGATTCGAATATTTAAGAGACTCTTTCAACATTTTTCTTTTTGGTTCACAAGTTATACCATAAATTTTTAATTTTGGATTACTTTTTGCTATTTCAAAAACTGTTTCGCCCTCATTATCACCAATTTCAACACCTATTTTCCAATTAAATTGTGTGATAAAAACATTAATTACTTCCCATTTTCTCCACTGAATGGGATATGCAAATTGGGCAACGTTTTTTATTAAATCTTTCGGATTTGGTGAATTCATTTTAATAAGTTAGTCCATTTTTTAATAATTTTATCAGGATCAAATTTTTTCATATCAACTGATGTTTTCTTTTTATCAATATCAATAGTCCAATTATAAACATCATCTATAGTTGTATCTTTTCTTATAAACATGTTATTTTTATCTGTTAATATTTCTTCAGCCGCATCTGATTCATATGTTATTACAGGTACTCCCAATTTATTTGCTTCAAGATAAATAAGACCGAAAGTTTCTTGGGGCAGTCCTGGTCTAAAAAGACAAGCGGCATTCGATAAACTTCTTAAAACTCCTTCATAGTTTAATTCTCCCAAAAAATGAATAGGATATCCGTTTTTATTAAGGTCTGCCATAAAATCTGTAAATATTTTAACATCTTTCTTTTGTCTTTGAGGAGGACAACAAACATAAAAAGGTCTTTTCATTCCTTTATCATAAAGAGCAACATAAATCGTTAATGCTTCTCTAAATCCTTTTCCAAAAGCACTCATCCAAAAAAGATAATTTGATCTTTTTTCTTTTGGTTTTTGTTTATCCATACCTTTTGGAACCATATAATGAATAGTTTGATCTCCCTCAACTGTTTTTCCCTTATCTTGTACATATTTTTTAAGTGCATTAGATAAAAATAATCTAGGAACTTCTTCATGACAAGTTGTCCAATTATGTAACCAAATATAAGTTTTATCTCCACTATTCATTTCTAAGGGAGATAATACTGGAATATGAGGATTAAACATATAATAATTTTTCCAACTATTACCATTATATGCAATCTGATTGCAATGTATTCTTACCCTCGATTTAGCATAATGATGTCTAAACATATTTAAATGTTTTACACCATTTACTATTCGATCAGTTCCATCTGTTTGAGAATGAACTAATCCAACATTAAAATTTTCACTAGCAAGTTTTTCCGCAACTGTTAAAATTTGTCTTTCAGTTCCCCCCATTGCACCACCATCTTTTTCAAATAATGGAGGAGAAAGGATTAAATAATCATAACTCATTATGCTCCTGAAGTAAATTTTCTCCAATCAATTATACTCTTAATCAAAAAATTTCTATTGATAATCGTTTTTATAATTGATTCTAAATAATTTATTTTTTCTTTTTGATATTCAATTTTTTCTTGCATTTCAATTATATCTTTATCTGAATTTAAAAATCTATCTATATCTAATTTATTTCTAGATTTAATATCTAATTCAAATGGTTCCCACTCTAATTTATCTAAACTATCTTTGTCAAGTTTACCTGTATAATAAAGCCATTTTAATTTAGACAATTCTTTCATTTTTGACTCATATTTTACAAGTCTTAATTTTTCATCTGAAAAAATTTTAAAATATTTATTGTGAAGTTCTGGTATTCTTGTTGATTCTACATCTAATTGCAAATCATCTAGAACACAATCACTGGTCCATAATTCTTGTATGTTTTCTAATTTCATTATACCTCATAATCAACGTTCTCCTATAATTCTCTCAACTTTATATGTAGTATATGCGAATGTAGCATCCGCGGCAACAACTTCTGCATCAGCAACATCCGAAGACATCTCTATATCAGTTAAATCTACAGGAAACAAATTTGTAAATTTAGCCACATATTGAACATTCTTATTGCTCGTAAGGATTGTTAAGAAACCATCAGAATAGGTTTCTTCAGAATTATACTGTTCTAAGTCTTCAGGAAAAGTAATTCCTTTAATCCAATTATAAACTTCTAACCAATTTTGTAATTCTTCATCTATTATAAACCTAACACGTAATTCATTCATTTGTACTTTATCGCCAGCAATAGGCATATCTCTAAGAGGAGTTACTTGTAAAAACTGACCTGCTGACAAACCCGGTAAATTAGTAGATTGACAAAAAAAGTTCACATGCGGAATTTTGTCAATCACAAATTTAAAACCCGTGGGTATAAAATAATTTAAATTTTTTGGTTGTCTTGTAGCTTCTGCCATAGTTCATCTTCCGATACATTTGGTATATTTTCTAATGATTGATTTTGATCAATAACTCTTTTCATTATAAGATCATCATATATATTTAGTAAGTCTTTGAATCCTTCTATAAATTCATCTGTCATAGTATTACCCGCCCCTTCTGAAGGATAAGCATTAGTACCATCATACACATTATCTCTTTCACCAAATACATCAAAACCTATTAAATATTTTATATCTTTGGGATAATATTCATGTGCTACTCTTATAGTTTGTATACCAGCACTTCCTCCATATATTGGACTGGGAACATGTGATATTTGACTTTTTTCTTTTATCCAAGTTATATGATGATGTCGTCTAAATCCATTATAAATGAATTCATAACCGGTTGGTTCATTCTCAAATAATATAGCATCATCAGGAATCTCCATAGAATCTCTAACTTCTCCTGGAAGAGGATTCATATTACTAATAAGAACTTTATTGTTTAAAGAATAATCAGAATTTAATACTTCATGTGTAATATGACCATCAACGGTTAAAAGATAATCTGGTGCAAAATCACGATAA
>Ga0066849_10000974_pt1 | contig 11664 bp, 8 predicted proteins | sample ETNtaG_9_FD_65492 | JGI IMG/M metagenome (GOLD analysis project Ga0066849, IMG submission 65492) | Marine microbial and viral communities from oxygen minimum zone, Eastern Pacific Ocean - ETNP201406SV69 | ecosystem: Environmental > Aquatic > Marine > Oceanic | place: Pacific Ocean: Eastern... | reverse complement strand
TTGAGTATTGAGGGGTTTTAATGGAATTTACTTCACGTCAAAAGAATGGAATTATACTTGTTGCCCTGTTGTGTTCTCCTTGGTTATTGTGTCAGGCATGGATTGCAGTTGGCGCACCAGATGAAACCATCGCATTAATGCCAACTTGTGCTGAGGACAGTGCCAATTGTGCCCATCTTGGAGGCGATGCTACGTATCGAATGGATGGAGAATATAACTTGACGGTCAACCTTTCATCTACTGAAATGTGGCTGAAAGTTGAACGGTATATCGAAAATGCAGATGCAGATATATTGGTCGAAGAAGGGCCTTTGAATGGAGTCGGCATTCATTATGTTCATTTTGTGGAACGAACATCGTTTTGGCGTTTTCCCGATGATGTATCCGTTTCGGTTTCAGCGCTTGATGATGACACATGCAGCCTTGAGTTGCATTCACAATCACGATTGGGTATAAGTGACCTTGGCGTGAATCCCGACCGCCTTGAGGAACTCTATGCATCACTCATTGGTTGAATTTTTCTTGTAGTTCCTTCCAACCAAAGGGAAACCCGTCTTTATCAACCAAGATTACATTGATGCCAAGTCCGTTTTTTCGAAATGCAATCAACTGTATTTCGTGAATCTTATGACCACTTGGTGCTACTCCTAATACCGTTAAATTCTGCCGAGAAAAGAACGACCTACGACGACTTTTACTCTGCTTTGGTTTGGCTTCTACACCAACACGACGTCGTACACCTTCTACATCATCAAACCAAGGAAGTGGGCCTTCTGGCGAAAAACGAAGACCAAGAATCATGTCTACACCAGGGGTTTCTTGGGCAGCATCAGCATCAGCATTGCTGGGAATTGCAGGAGCATTCGGGTGTGTGTGAAGCCAATGGGTGAAACGGCCAGCCCGTGAGCCGCGTGAAGTTGAAAACATATCATCAGTCCAATCTTCTGGCAAGTGATGGACGGAATAGGAGTTCCCTCTGTTAACAATGTGGGCTTCCCCGATGATAAATCCTTGACCTTGAAATAAGCCCTCAGTATGCTCTGAACTTTTGAACAATGTTTCAACCTCGGGAAGATGAGGCGCGTCTGCATCGATATCCATTCCGACAAGAATTTCATCCGGTAGTGCTTGCAAAGCCCACCACACCAGTTCTTCAAACAAATTCCCGGGTAAATGGATCTGTGCAGTATAGGATTCTCGGCTGTGAAAAGACTCTTGGTTGTAGGTTACCATGAGTTCCTCCAACCATGGTTCCACCATCGCAATCGGTTGTGCGAGTCGCTCTTGATGAATGAAGTCAGCGGAACAGGTTGGGAGAAAACCTTTGAAGAGGGTCACACCATCATCCGCTCATGGCGAAGAAGAAGGGAGGGTTCGGTCGATTCATCGGTGCTCTTACAGGAACGCCATACGAGCGTCTTTTGAAACAAGTTGACAAACTTGTAAATGAGCATGAGGACGATGACCGCAAACTTGCTCGTACACTTCAAAAACTCGTCAATATCGTTGGTGAGAATTATGAACAAGAGAACATCGATGAAGAAGAACACGATTTAATTATCGAATCCATTGAAGAAGTTGACCCTGAAAACCGTTCATTTGGAAAATTATCTGAAGATGAGGATTCGTTTTATTCGGGTGCCGTCCCAGATGCTCCTGAATTAAAACTCGGCAAGAGGAAAAACCTCGATGAACTAATGCAATCAAAGGGCGACGAATTTGTCGGAAGTTATGGACGTGATGAATTTGATGAATTCAAATCGAGAATGGCTGATGACTTCTTTGCAGAATCCGATGATGCGATTCGGAAAGGGGACCATGAAGCAGAGGTTGCAAAGGAAAACCGTGCTTTTGGTGATGAAGAAGAGGAATTAGAACAACTCAAGCAACAAATCTCAAAAGAATCTGGTTTGATTGATCCGAATGCAGAGGATGAAGAAGAAGATTTGGATGGCTATTCAGTCGACGAAGACGGTGTTGAGTGGTTTGAAGATGAAGATGGTTACTGGTGGTATCGTGAAGAAGGCCAAGATGATTGGCAACCCTACGATGAATGAAACATTTGTTCTCCAGTTAAGATAAATCTCTCAAATCTGGTAAGTCTCCAGCCCGTCGTCGTCGTGCTTGAACTTGATTATTTCCTCGAGCAACATGCTGCATATCTGGAATTTCTGGATTCATTTCGGCATGTTCCTTCTTTTTCTTTCTCCTGATGTCGGTATATTGCCATGCAAAACTGAGTAAAAACAACACACAAACCATCATTGCTGTAGAACTATTTGTGGGACTAAGCATTGTCAAAGGTTCCCCTGAGAGTAAAAGAACTGCACCCATTAATCCCAATGCACCCATTAACGAAGAGACGAGAATTGGCAAGATATTGCGTATTAAGCGAACGGCGAAAAAGGCGACAATTGCCATGCCGCCAGTAATGGCTTGACTATCAACTACTTCGTATCCATTTTCATTCAAAAAGACAAACAGTCCACTGAAACTAATGTAGATGAAGAATCCAGCCATCATACGAATACTCATTTGAACAGTTGCTGCCATAATTGAGGCGCAGATGACAATCAATACACCCATGACATAAATTGTCTGGTCTTGGCGAACAGGAACATTATTCGAAATTAATTGCTCATAGACAAAACCAGTGAGGGTATAACCAATCCCTGCACCAGTAATAGCTGCAGCAAATTGCAATTTTTCATGACCTCTGAAGATTAAGAATAACGAAAGAAGAAGCATTATTGGGCCAAGAACAGGGCCAATACTTTCTAATTCTTGAGACAAAGTTGCACCAATATCGTCAACATTTGGTGTTCCCATGTTTCTGCGATTATGTGAGGAGTCTTTAGTATTCTCACCGAATGCGAGTAGAAACTACAGTCTTCAACCTTCATTCAGGTATCGGTTGTTGCTCCCACCATGCAGGAGCTAAAAACCATCGATTATCATCCACAGGGCGGTCGATGAGAGGCAGTCCAATTGTTCCACCAGAGACACTCAATCCTCCCAGAGGATTCGTAGCGCATGGACCAGGAAGATAATCTTCACCGGTTTCGGTTAATTCAATGCGAAGAGCATGGCCTGCAGGAAGTACGACGTCCAATGGATTGAATTCCATCAACATCGTGTAACTGCTTGCTGGTGCAGCGGCTTTTGCTTCATATCCACCGTCTCGATACCGAATATCCATGGTTGCATGACCAAGTCTTAGATTTGCAGTAACATCATACATGGTTGCAAAAATTTGTCCACCGTTACAGCCGAGCGTTGTCACATCCAAATGCAAAGTAGGCAGGCCCGAAATGTGAGTTTCCTCCTCAAAGGTCGGACTGGTCATTGTAACGGATGAGCCGAATCCATTGACGGTGCCTGAAGCCCCGGTCCAATCACTTGAGAGGTCTTGAAGCAACAGATTGACATCAGCAGGTGGCCAAGTATCCTCGACGTGCCACCGACCATCATTGGTTTGAATTTGCACCATTGGTTGAGGTTCCTCTCCAATATCTTTGAGGTAATAATTGAACCATCCATAGAGTTCAACAGCCCAATCCATACGGCTCATGTTTGGATAAGCCTCTTTCCCATAACCGGTGGAAAGTTCACTGTGTCGGTCTGGTTGATCCGGATAATTGTGAGCCCATTGTCCAGAAATAGCTCGCGCATTTATTCCGGCATCTAGTAACAATTGGTAGGTTGGATATGCGTGATAAGGGTCAACATTCCAATCTTGGAGTCCCCACACTAAGTAGACGCTACCTTTGTAATTTGCAAGAACATCGGGTAAGTGGCGGCGTTCATCCCAATAATCCGACCAATCTGCTCCTCCGAATTCCGCCCACCCCCATGTACTCCATGGGTTAAGTGGGCCTACCAAATCATCACTGCACATTCGCATATCGTCAGAAGTTAAATCGGTAGTTGCGGCCTGATAGGCTGCATCGTAGCCCATTGCTCTGGCTTCGGATGAACCGTTTCGGTAGAACATCTCTTGAACGCCAATAGAGCCTGAGATTGGAACGATGGTTTTTAGATGTTCAGAAGGGTTTTGAGCGGCTTCCCAATTTGTGGTACCTGCGTAAGATTTGCCCATTAAACCAACATTCCCATTTGACCAATTCTGTTGTCCAAGCCAATCTGTAACCGCTTGAATACCAACTTGTTCTCCAAGGCCTTTGACGTCTTGACAATGTGTTGATTCACCAGTACCAAACGTCGAAGCCTGTGCGAAGGCATAACCATGAGGGAGGAATGTGTCATAGACCCATTTTCCAACACCGCCATCTGGAACCGTGTTTGGAGATGAATCATCACCGATACCTGGCATACCTTCTCCACCGAAATCATAGTACGGGTGAATTGTCATAATCACTGGGATTTTTGTATCTTCAGGAACATCCGGTAACCATAGAGCAACATGCATAAGCGCGGGTCCAGGGAAACCAACATCCTGTTCACTTGCAGGCAATTCAACTTCGATGAAATGTTCGGTATAGGGGAGTGCCTCGTAGATTCCATCCACTGGTAATTGAGCACGAGATGTGTTCATGGGCAATTCCATTGTATGGCGCTGTTGAAGCGAAGTATCCCACCAATCGCCGTTAATATCTTCCTCTTTTGCAGCATTCATCAACGATTCACCAAAAACCATTGCTAGAAGTAAGAACACGATGGCAACCGCAACTGTCGAGACCGCTGAATAATTCAACTGTCGCCGCCCTTCACCTTCCGGCTCAAAATCAAGAATGATTGGATTCGGTTCAGCGATAAGAACGGCATCGAGGACTGCCTCAATATCGGTATCGGAGCCTCCAGCCATGTTCCTTCCAATACATTGACCGTCAAGAGCATGACGCTTCATCGTTCAAGCCGTTCTTGCAGAAACAATGGCAAAAACCGATAGAAGAGAAACCAAAATCATTGAACAACAAGCGAGCGATTCATGGGGGGGTGCTCCCTCGGCGTATCATGAAAGGACGGTTGGCAACTCTTCTAGTCCTCAATTTGCTCTTGATGAGTTGTGGAACAGTTGGCACTGCGGTAGCCGATGAACAACCATCTTGGCGTTCAGTAGGCATTGACCCAAGTTTGTGGACCGATGGTCCAGTTGAAGAAGACACACCGATGAAGGAAACTTACCAAGGTAATGCAATTTTTGAAATTAAGGTCTCATATGCTCCAACATTATTTGCAACACGAGTATCTGGAACCATCACGCTTGAATTATTTGAACAATGGGCACCTATTACCACTGCGAACATGATTAAGAATGTCGAATCAGGAATTTATGATGGTATTTTCTTCCATCGAGTCATCGATGATTTTGTTACTCAAGCGGGTGACCCAACCTGTAAATCTCTCCTTGGCGCGTATCCTGCAACGAGTTTTGAATGTGGAAGCGGCGGAACAGGTACAACGATTCCTCTTGAACACAATGACAATCTCTCGCATGTTGATGGAGCCATTGGAATGGCTAGAAGTCAAGAAGAAGATTCTGCAGATTCACAGTGGTACATTGCAGAAACTGAAGCCCACAATCTTGACCCAGAAAATCGAGATGATGGAGGTTATGCAACCTTTGGAATTGTTCGAGACGGTATGACGCATATTCGTGCAATTGCAACAGTACCGACAACAGATGACCCTACTGGTGATGAAGATATTCAAAACCCAGCCTCATCAGCAGGACGCCCTCTCGAGGAAGTAGAGATTCTTTCTGTGCAGATGGTCGGCGCTTCAGACCCGGATGGAACACTCCGTTTTGGCCCGATAGATTCTGATGAAAAAACAGGTTTTTTCGCTTGGATTGAAGACGCATATGCGGTTTTGTTTACCGGCACATTCTTGATTGGAATGGTCGTAGTTCTCGCTGGATGGATGTTTGCTCGAATCGACCCACCGCTTAGGCTTGAGGAACAGAATAAACAAGTTTCTCTCGATGCAGTTTTGTTGGATGATGGCGCGTAGATGAAGTAAACTTCTCTCAAATATGTTCTTTGCATTCAACATCGAGAACTACATGCCATACATGTGGTGAGAACCATTTGACGCATTCAAGATGTGCGGCTTTTATCTGCCAATCTCGACCATGTGATTTGGCATATTTCTTTAGCATCTCAAGCGTCTTTGATGTCCACTCTTCGAGGTTGTTTTTATGGACATTCATGTGAATATGTAACCATCCGCCTTTTGGTTTGAGGCAATGAATTGAATGTTTCCAAACCGCTTCCGATGTAGGTAAAAGCCCCAAATGACATCGATCTGCTATACCGTAGAGTTTTGGTAAAGTTTCTTGATTATCGCCAGGATGAATGGTAATAGAATCCTCTAATCCATTTGCTTCTTGAGCCCAAGATAATCCTGAAATTGAATCTGAATTTATCTCGCAAGCATGGATATGTTTGGCTTTGCTTCGTAACGCCATGTGAAGGGTATAGTAACCGACACCTGCATAGGCATCCACAACGACTTCCCCTTTCATGTCAATCATGCCAATTCGCCGTCTTTCTGTCACATTTCCTGATGAAAACATGACCTTTGTAGCATCGAATCCAAATTGTATGCCATGGTCCAAAAATTCTACCCAACCATTCTCTCCAAGCAACAATTCGGTTTGTGATGTACGATGCGTATCCTTTGCGATTGGATGTTGGCGAGCGAGTCGGACTCCACCGAGTGCGTGAGATACTTCTTGCCAGAAAGCCAGATGGTCTGCTGAAGCGATTCGGCCAAAGAGGCTCGACCATGAATCCGAGGTGAATGCGGTTTCTGGAAGGACCACTAAATCTCCAAGTAACTGCCATTTTTTAGGGAGGTCGGAAAGATATTTGTCACTTTCATTTTCAAGTATTTGCCTGTTTGAGAGCCATGCAATTACCGCACGATTTAATCTTGCATGTGGATTGTTTGAAGTTTCAGATTTTTCAAGTTCAATGCAATCGATTTGAATCTCAAAATCAAAGGCTAAATGAAGCGCTTTTTCAATTTCTTTCTTGTTCATTTGTTCGTTGAATGGCAGAGCGAGACTTTTTCCGATTGATTTTGGTTTCCAAGCCGTTTCAAGAAGGCCATATTCTTGGAGAAAACGATGTACATGTCCCCCATATTCTTGAAAACAAATTACGACATTTACATTTGCCGATAGGTGATTGGAATCGGCCATTATATCCGCGAGGAGAGTAATGACTTTCAACATGGCGTGGCAACCTCTGTTCATGTCGGGTGGTCGCGGGCAACAGACAGTAAGGGGCAATTCAATCTCAGTCTTGTTAGTCTTGCTGATGACTTTACAACTCTATGCACCTTTTGCATCTGCTGCAAATATGACTTCTTGCCAGGGTACCTGTGATGAATATGATGGCAGTGAAGACATGACGCCTTTTAGGCAAGATTGGATTGAAGGAACATATGATTTCACTTTACAAGATACCTCTACAATAGACCTTGAACTTGTATGGGCACTTCGTGAATTCGACCGAGAAGCACTTGGCCTAAATGACATCCCATTCATCGCAACAGCACTAGCCGCCGACGGTATTGGCCCCGATGACGGTGCTCCCGCAGACATGATTCGCGACCAATTCGATCGAGAAATTGCGCCAAATGTCAAGGTACGAGATAAACTCATTGCCGAGATTGATAAAGCCATCAAGGATTCAGTAGAATCAGGATTTGGAGATGCAACCACAAGCACTGGATATTTTGACACATACACGAATGCTGGTACAACTATTGCTTGTTCAACCGACCCCACAACCGATGCTTTCGATGAAGGTGCATCTGTTAATAATGCGTTTGAACCGCCTATTTGCCTCAAAAGTCAGGTTACTATTTCGATTTCACAAGATTCCTTCAATTTAGTTTCAAACTCTGATTTAGATTTGGAAAGAGCCTACCAAGGCCTCTTGGTCATGGGTACCGAAGTCACGACATTGTTCGATTTGGTCGGATTACCAGGCCACAAAGCCTCATATTCATTCAACCCACCGCCATATGCTACAATCAAAAGTGTTGATGCTAATGGCACACGTGCTGCTCGAGCAGGGCCTCCAGCATATTTCGCAGCTGAGTGGGAAATCGACCACAGAAATGCTGGGGTAAGCGATAATAATTTGCAATTACCGATTGAAGTTGAAATGATGCATAGAAACAGAAGCGATACGACTACAGTTTCTATTCCGGCAAATGAAAAAGCACTTGATTTCAAAATCCAACTCGATTTACGCGACGAATCTGCAGCGACACTTGATTTTGCAGTTGCACTTCATTATCTCGATGAGACAACGATGAATGATTGGGGGATTTCAATGATGAGTGTCGCTGACCGAGCTGTGATGAAACAAGTTACTTCCGATGGCATCCGCCTTGCTTATCACAATGGAATTGTCGACTTGTCAAACATTACGAGCCAATTCCCAATTGATGCAATTGCAGAAGGGGTATCATCGACAGTGGCGGGAATGGAAACCATTGAGATGAATGAAATGACATGGGTTTCAGATTCTGTTGCTGAAGGACTTGTTGGCTCGCCAGGAGGTCTCAATTTCACTCACCGAGGTACGACTGGATGCACCGAAGTCGTCCCTCCAACTGAACCACTCAATTATTGCTTGAAGGGACCAAGTGCAATGTCATATGAAAACCCCATTTATCTTCGAACCACAAGTGAACCGTTTTCTATGCGGTTGCTGGATATTTTGAAAGAAAATAACAACCAAGAGACCGTCGGAGAATTCCTCAATGTAACTACAAATGAAGATTTCAGGCGAGTTATGAATGCTGGCATCGAAATAGAAACTTCGCTTGATAGCAGTTATCTATCTGCCATTATCCCAAGTGGTCTGCCTCCAAGTGAATTGACGTTAGAAATTATTCTCCCTACTTGGATTCAGACCAAAGATAAACTCGACCGTATTACTCTCAAAAATACTCTTTATGGTGACGACCAAATGAATATCTCTTTTGCTGGAACTCACCAATATAACTGGCGAAGCGAAATATATGGCGAGAACATGGAGGAACCTGCTTGCTTGTCAAATCAATCAACCTGTGTAATCAACAGCATTAACATGGACGCCATGTCCTTCCGATTTAATGAATGGGACCGTTCTGTTGCCTTTGAATTCGGCCTCGATGCATCAGTAACCATGCACAGAATTGGAATTCCTCAAAAGTATATGCCAGAATATGGTGAGCATAGTATTTCAATGGCCGCAATCCCATCAGATTTAATCAGATTAGGTGTAGACCTTTCTAGCCGTCTTGAATCACCTTATAATAAAACGATTGACCTTGGATTCCTTTGTGAGTTTGACCCCGATAATCCACTTGACCTTGAAATATGTAATGAAAGCATTATTTTCATTTTTTCCAGCCAAGGGCTTCAAGATTTTGTCATTAGAGTTGGAGAAGTGTTAACCGAATTTGTTCATCAATCGGTTGAATATTTGACTTCAAAGGAAAATTCCAAATTCAAAACAGTTGATATGAGTGCCTTTGGAATCAGTTTCGATTTGGAAAATATCGGCCCGCCAGATCTAGTTGTTTCTGATGAGGAGGGAATTTCTCTTTCGATGAAAATTCCGAAAGTCAAGTTTAAATTATCAGTTGATGGAGATATAGGCTCAATGTTTTCTGGCGATTTTACCAGTACTGAATTCACTCTAACAACCAGTGCGATTCGCCAAACATTACTCTGGCCTATGGCTGCTATGATGCAATCCTTTAGCGGGGTTATGATGAATGGAGTAGTCTCATTATCGGGCATAACTACACCTCCAGATGACCCTTCTGTCGACCCTATCAACATCCCTATAGCGTTCGGTTTTATGAATGAAGATTTCAATTATTCACTGAATGGACCACTTACAATACACCTTCCAAAAGGAATTCGTTTAATCGATTTAGAATCATCAGGCGGTTATATTTTATTTGACCAAGTTGATGGCCGACAAGAAATTATCTATAATGTTCCTTATGGGGAATTTGAAGACACGATATCTTTCCGAGTGCAAATAACATGGTACTTCTTTTTCATCTTTTTATGGAAATATATGGCCATCTTTGGAATCCTTATAATTCTCGGAGTAAGGCGATTTAGGAAAAAGCGTGCTAAGAAACGAGCACGGAAAAATTATTCAAAGATTCGTTCTGCGGATAAAGTGAGTATCAATCAAAACGAGTTTGCAGATTTGTCAGGATTCCATAGTAAGGGCATACATGGTGATATGGAGGTACTCAAAGATTATTCAGAAGAAGCGATACCGGGTTTGCCCCCACGCTCGGGACATGGTATCAGTGCAGTTCAGCAGGCTGAGATGCATGACGACCCCCCTGATTGATTATTACTGCATTACATCATGAATACGTTGGGCTAGTGATGGGCCGATGCCTGGAACTGTCTTCAAATCTTGAAGCGATGCATGAGCAATGCCCTGGCGTCCTCCAAAATGGCGCAGTAAATTCTGCATTTTTTTTGCACCAAGACCTTCGATTGCTTCCAATGGGTCTTGAAGACGGCTTCTGCTTCGTCGTTTTCTATGGAATGTATTGACAAAACGATGCGCTTCATCACGTGCATGAACCATGACTCTTCCTTTTCGGTCTAGAACGATGGGGCGCTTGTCATTTCGATAAATCGTTTCTTCTCTTTTTGCCAAAGCAGCGAGTTCAAACCGGCCTTGAAGACCGTGTTCATCAAGTAAGTTAGAAATCGTTGAGAGGTGCGTTTCACCTCCATCGATGAGGACAAGGTCGGGCCATTCATCTTGGCGTTTTAACCAACGTTCTACGACCTCCCGCATCATTCGCAAATCATCCATTGCATCACCCTTTACCGTGTATTTACGGTATTCTTTTTTCGTTGGACGACCGTTTCTAAACGTCACACTTGCTCCAACTCGTTCATCACCTAAGAGTTGAGCCATATCAAAACAGACAAGATGGTCGAGTTGTTCCATTCCAAGAACAGCAGCCCCTTCATCAGCAGCTCTTTGCTCAAGCGAACCACTTGTTCTATTGGTCAAACGTACGATCTGAATCTCAGCATTTTGCTGCGCAAGTGTTTGCAAGGTAACCAAATCACCTCGTACTGGAATTCTTACTTCAACCTTTGAACCTCGTCGAGAAGTAAGCCATTGTTCGGTTCCATCTTCAAGCAATTCTGGTATCAGTAAGAGTCGTGGAGGGGCACGATTTGCATAGTGTTCAGAAATGAACATTGATACGGTTTCACTTCGGTCTCCTCTGTGTAACATTGGCCACACTTCTTGGCCTTGTACAACCCCATTGTTAGCATGAATCACCACCAAAGCAGCAAGGTCCCCCTGTTCAGCAATACCTATGGCGTCACAATCTCGATAGACTTTGCTTGAAACGACATGTTGTCCAGTAGTCGCCCTAATTGCCCGAATCATATCTCGGCTTTGTGCTGCTTTTTCAAATTGCATCTCAAGTGATGCGGCATCCATTTGTACGGCAAATTCCTCTAACAATTCGACCGCATCTCCATTCAAAATACGCTTCGCCGCATCTACGCTTTGTCCATACCCTTCACCAGAAATGCATGGACCTGAGCATAATCCAATGTGCATGGAAAGACAACCTTGCGGGAGTAATTCTTTACAATCACGAATTCCAAATTGCCGACGCAGTAATTGC
>Ga0066849_10000973_pt1 | contig 11666 bp, 10 predicted proteins | sample ETNtaG_9_FD_65492 | JGI IMG/M metagenome (GOLD analysis project Ga0066849, IMG submission 65492) | Marine microbial and viral communities from oxygen minimum zone, Eastern Pacific Ocean - ETNP201406SV69 | ecosystem: Environmental > Aquatic > Marine > Oceanic | place: Pacific Ocean: Eastern... | reverse complement strand
CCGCTCAGGGCCTGTTGAAATAATATCAATTGGTACAGATACAAGGTCTGAGATACGATCAAGATAAGCGCGGGCTTTCTTTGGTAATTCGTCATATTTTTTAATGCCTGCTGTGGATGATTGCCAGCCTGGATGTTTTTCATAAATAGGTTTGCATTCAGCCAAATTTTGAGCATCAATTGGGGGAGTGGTTATTGACTTCCCGTTAAGTTTGTAGCCTACGCAAATATTAATTTTTTCCAATTCATCAAGAACATCTAACTTAGTTATACACAAACCAGTCAAACTATTAATTTGCGCAGAACGAAGTAGTGCAACTGCATCAAACCAACCGCATCGTCTGGCTCGACCAGTTGTCGCACCAAATTCGCACCCAATTTTTGCGATATGTTTGCCTGTATCGTCACTTAATTCCGTTGGAAACGGGCCTGCGCCAACACGAGTCGTATATGCTTTTGTAATTCCTAGAACATAATCAAATAAAGATGGACCGAAACCTGTTCCCGTTGCAGCGCCACCTGCAGTTGTAGAAGATGATGTTACAAATGGATATGTGCCGTGATCGATATCAAGCCAAGTACCTTGTGCTCCTTCAAATAGAATGTTTTTTTCTTGGGCATTTAACTCAATCAAACGTTTACTAACATCAGTTATCATCGGTATCAAAATTTCTGATAATTCTGTTACCTGATCTAATATTTTCTGATAGTCAAGTTCCTTTGACTGATAATAATTCTTCAGCAAAAAATTATAATAACTGAGTATTTCCTTAAGTTTATATGCAAAACGTTGTTTGTCGGTCAAATCGTCAACACGTATCGCTCTCCTTGAAATCTTGTCTTCGTAAGCAGGGCCAATACCTCTGCCTGTTGTGCCAATCGCATCTTTTCCTTTATGTTTCTCACGAGCTTGGTCAAGAGCAACATGGTAGGGTAATACAAGGGTGCATGCGGCGCTTATTTTTATGCGCGAACGTGCAGAGATGCCACTTTTTTCTAAAATTTTAATCTCTTCTACAAGCGCATGAGGGCTCAAAACCACACCATTCCCAATCAAGCATTCAACGTCATCACGCAAAACACCCGAAGGTATTAAATGTAGTACTGTTTTATTTTCATTTATAACAACAGTATGTCCAGCATTATGACCTCCTTGGTAACGCACAACCGCCGCAACTGACTCCGTTAATAAATCAACAATCTTGCCTTTGCCCTCATCACCCCACTGGGTGCCTAGTACAATAATATTTTTTCCCATAATGATTATTTGCTACACTATTTTTTATTATCTTTAACGACCCAATTATCATTCTCGAAAACGAGTAACTGATTACAGTTCATTTCAATCGCGGTATGTTTTTGACCTTCTAGTTCCTGAATTACAATTTTTCCCTGTTCTCTTAATTTCTGAATTTTTTTTATTAATTCGCTATCATTATTTATTGGTGCGAATATTTTATCTGAACTATATTCTTTGATATTTTGAAGTTCTAATAATTGCTTAACATCCGTACTAAATCCAGTTGCGGGCCTTGCCCTTCCAAAAGCACTACCAATATCATCATAACGACCACCGAAAGCTACGCCTTTACCTTCATCCGGTACAAAAGCTGTATATATCATCCCAGTGTGATAGTTGTATCCACGCAATTCTGATAAATCAATATTAACTAATAAATCTGATTTATCCGATATAGAATTAGTAAGCGCTTTCACTTCATCTAAATATTCTTTTACATCTGGAAAGGTTTTTTTGAATGCATGTAAAGCATCGTCTAAAACGCTTGGGTCACCATGTAAATCAATTAAATCTAGTATAGCTTTACTGCTATCATCATCAACTTTTAGTTCCTTATAAAACATTTTTAATTCATCTTTAGCTTTTCGTTTTAATATTTCAAATACTTCCAATTCTTGTTCAGCATTTAATTTAGATTTTGAAACTAAAGACCTAAAAATACCTATATGGCCGATATCCATACAAATGTTATTAATTTCGATAGAGCTCAATGTAGCAAGCATTAATTTGACTATTTCTATATCGCTAGATACTCCAGCATGACCGAAAAGTTCGGCACCCAACTGTAACGGTGATCGTGAATTGCCGGAATTAACAGAACGACTATGCAGTACTGATCCTAAGTAGCATAATCTTGTTGGTGTATTACGTTTTAATAAGTGTGCATCAATACGCGCAACTTGCGGAGTTATATCTGCGCGAATCCCCATTAAACGACCACTCAATTGGTCTGTTATCTTGTACGTTTGTAGATCAAGATCCTCGCCAGTTGCTGTGAGTAACGAATCTAAATACTCTATCATTGGTGGAATTACAAATTCATACCCCCAACTAGAAAACAAATCAATAAGTCTTCGGCAGATCTGCTCAAGCAACATCGCCTTTGGTGGCAATATCTCATCGACACCTTCTGGTAACAACCAACGGTTAGTTATAGTCATAAATTCATTCAACGTACAATATACAGAATTAGTAAACCGAACAGCATGCTTGTTATACCTAAAAATCTTAATTTCTGATTATCAAGTTGAGAAAACATTAGAAAAAATTTTCGTACACCTTGTGGATTTAAAAATGGCATTAATCCTTCGAAAATAAATACTAGTGCAATTGCAGCTAAAAGATCAGAAAAATTAATGTTAGCCAATCAATTCCACCATTACTGCCTTTCTAAAATCATGATATAGAACATTTCTTATAAAAATATTTTTTGATTATTTCGATTTATTGAAATACTTAAAAAAATCGGACTCTGGTTCAATTAACAATATATCGTTGCCTTTATTAAAACTATTCTGATAAGCATTTAAACTACGATAAAATGAATAAAATTCTTCATCTTTAGTAAAAGCAGCCGCATATACTTCAGTTGCCTGAGCATCGCCTTCCCCGCGAATAGTTTCAGCATCTCGATAGGCATTTGCTAAAATTACTTCGCGTTCTCTGTCAGCGTTAGCTCTAATTCTTTCTGCAGCTTCTGAACCACGAGCTCGAAATCCTTTCGCAACACGATCTCTTTCAGCTCTCATTCTTTGATAAACAGAATTACTAACCTCTGCTGGTAAATCAATTCTTTTAGTTCGCACATCAATTACTGATATACCTAATTCATCGGATAAATTAGATGTAGTGGAAGTAACAACATTGAGTATTTGTGTGCGTTCTCCTGCTACTACCTCCTGAACTGTTCTTTCACCAAATTCATCTCGTAATGCTCGGTTAATACGTTGCTCTAGCAGAGTATTAGCACTAACTATATTACCTCTTGTTGCTGTATAAAACTTTTCTATATCAGTAATACGCCATTTTACGTAATAATCTACTATTACATCTTTCTTTTCTTTGGTAAGAAATCTTTGTGGCTCTTGATCAAGATTTAGTAAACGCTTCTCAATTTTCTGAGCGTAATTAACCAAAGGTATCATAAAATGGATACCTGGCTGATTATCAGAACGATGTATTTCGCGAAATTTAAAAACGATTGCCTGTTGCCATTGATTAACTGTAAATATCGAGAAATAGGCACCTATTAAAATTATTAAAAGTGGAAATAAAAATTTGATATTAAATGGCATTATCTTGTCCCTCTCAATCGGCCTTTTATGTTATTTTTTATACTTTCCGTAGCTGTAGATCCTGGCTGCCTTTCTATAACGTTCAATGTTGAATCTGAGCTTTTATTTACCTCTTTATTAATAAGGCGATCAATTGGTAAATACATCAAGCTATTTCCATTTTCATTATCAATCAACACTTTACTGGTGCTAGAAAATACCGATTCAATCGCATCCAGGTATAAGCGTTCTCGCGTTACTTTAGGTGCACGTTTATATTCTGCTAGTAATTGCTCGAAACGACTAGCTTCACCCTCGGCTCTTGCAATAACACGCGCTTTATAACCATTTGATTCTTCTCTTAGTCTAGCGGCTGCACCACGCGCCTTCGGAATAACATCGTTTCGATAGGCTTCGGCTTCGTTAACTAAGCGCTGCTCATCCTCGCGAGCTTTAATTGCATCATCAAATGCTGCTTTTACTTCTTCCGGTGGTTTAGCAGGTTGCATCTCAACACTTGAAATATAAACACCCGATTCATAGTCATCCAGAACGTCTTGAATGAGAATTTGTATTTGTTGTGCGATTTCACTTCTACCTTCTGTCAAAACAAAATCTAATTCGCTTTTCCCGATGACCTCACGTACTGCGCTCTCAGTAACCTGTCTTAATGTCGGGAATGGTTCATAGACATTAAATAGAAAATCAGTTGCACTTCCAATTCTCCACTGAACAGCAACTTCCACATCAACAATATTTTCATCCTGAGTTAACATTGTTGCTTTGTGGGTTATCGACCTCACTTGCCCCACATTGACTTTTCTGACTTTTTCAATAGGTCTCGGCAAACGTATATTTAAACCTGGATCTAATGTACTTACATGCTTACCAAAACGTAAAACAACGCCCCTTTGTTGTTGATCGATTAAATAAGTCATATCAAAAACTAGCCACAATATTAATAAAACAATGATTATTAAAAATGAAAACGTAGAATTATTATCTTTTTTTGATGGTTTGTTGCCAAAAATTCCGCCTATACCTTTTTGCATTTTTTGAACAATCTCATCGAGGTCAGGCGGCCCTTGGTTTCCGTTTTTCCCCCAAGGGTCTTTATTTTTATCACCATCAGGTGGTTCATTCCAAGCCATTTAATAAAATCTCCTAATTTAAGTCATACTCGTAAAAAATATCGTGCATTCCAAAATAAAATAATTCTATTGTAAAGAATATCTCTCAACTGCAATATTTGAAATGTCTAAGTTAGCCTCCTTGCATAATTTATGCAATTTAAATTCCTCTAACTCAACTTCCATTAACCACCCACCTACATTATCTGCATTCTCTTGTTTGACAGCACCAATATCAAATAGTTTTGCCCTTAATTGACCCGCGGACAAAGGTAAATTTATATATCGTGACTTTTTGAATTGCCCTAAGTGTTTGATAATGGTTTCTAACAGTAAATTAACCCCTTCTCCTGTTCGAGAAGACAGCCAAATACGTGTTTTTTTACTATCGGCAGAGATCTCGATACGTTGTTTTTTTTCTACATATTTATCAATCTTATTGTAGACCTCTATTTGCGTTACATTCGATGCTCCAATCACATCAATTACCTGATTTACATCATCAATGCGTTGCTGACGATGTTCTTGATCTACATCAATAACATGTATGAGTATATCCGCCTCACTTACTTCGTCTAATGTCGCTTTGAACGACTCAATTAACTCATGAGGTAAGTTACGAATAAAACCGACTGTATCTGTTAAAATAACTTCATTAGCAGCATTAATTTTAAGACGTCTTAATGTTGGATCTAGTGTTGCAAATAATTGGTCTGCAGTTCTAACATTTGCATTTGTTAAGTAGTTAAATAGGGTTGATTTCCCTGCATTTGTATATCCAACAAAAGAAATAACTGGAATATCTTTTTTCTTGCGTTGCCGCCGACTCTGGTGCCTTTGTTTCCTAACTTTTTGTAACCGTTGCTCTATTGTTTTAATACGATTACCAATCAAACGCCGGTCTGATTCGAGCTGAGTTTCGCCAGGTCCGCGTAAACCAATACCCCCTTTCTGTCTTTCTAAATGAGTCCAACCTCGTATTAAACGAGTTTTTAGATGTTGTAATTGGGCCAATTCAACTTGTAATTTACCTTCATAACTTAATGCCCGTTGAGCAAATATATCGAGTATCAATCCTATTCTATCTATTACACGAATATTGAGAGATTTTTCTAAATTTCTCTCTTGTGCTGGTGACAAGCAACAATTGAAGATTACAACATCCGCGCCTACTTTTTCAGCTACATCCTTAATTTCGGTAACTTTTCCCTTACCAACAAAGAATCGAGGCTCAGCACGCAGTCTGGTTGCTGTAATTGTACAAACAATCTCAAGACCGGTCGATTTAACTAACTCATAGAACTCGTTGTACTCGCCATCTATGTTTGAATGTTTAAATTCAACATAAACAATTAACGCTCTTTGTATAGAGGTGGATTCAGATTTCAAACGATTACCAAATATTAAATGTTGCTTTAAACTTAATCTTCTGCCTCAACATCATCTTCAGCATAAGCAAGTTTCACATTTCTCGATGGTACGATTGTCGAGACTGCATGTTTATAAACTAGCTGACTAACTGAATTTTTAAGAAGTATTACAAACTGATCGAAGGACTCTATCTGTCCTTGTAATTTTATCCCATTTACCAAAAAAATCGAAACTGGTATATGCTCCTTTCTGAGAGCATTTAAAAAAGGATCCTGCAATGAGTGCCCCTTACTCATAGGTTATTCCCCCTTTCCTGTCTTATTATTATATGAATCGCAGTGAACAGGTCTTATATTTTCCTCTAAGTATATTACAAAATGAGTTATTTTTTGGTTAATTATTTAAGATTAGCTAAGATTTTGGGGAATACGTCGGATTTATAAGGATTAAACCGTTCTGCGCTTTTTTCAGCCCTGCACCATGTCATTTGACGTTTAGCTAACTGGCGAGTTGCAATGATTGAATATTCCTCCATTTCACTGTGACAAATTTGATTATCTAAATAACGCCATATTTGTCTATAACCTACGACTCTCATTGAAGGTAAATCTTGTGATAAATCGCCGCGATTATAAAAAGATTTAACTTCCTCCACTAAACCTGCTTCAAGCATTCCAATAAAACGTCTTTTTACACGTTTATGTAACTCTTCACGATTATCTGGAAACAAAATGATTTTCTTAATAGGAAATGGGAACAATTTCTTATTCTTTGTATTTGTTAGTTCAGTAAGTGTATTTCCTGTTATTTCAAAGACTTCCAACGCCCGTTGTATTCTTTGCGTATCATTCTGATTTATCCTTGACGCAGACTTGGGATCAACTTTACTTAGCTTTACATGCATATACTCCCATCCTTTCGCTTCTGCTTCAGCCTCGATTTCAGCTCTTATGCGGTAATCAGCCTCCGGAAGGCTATCTAACCCATACTCCAATGCTCTAAAATATAAACCGGTACCACCAACAAGTATTGGTGTGTTTCCCCGTTTGTGAATCTCATCGATTGCTAAGTAAGCGTCTTGTTGAAAACGAGCCGCTGAATAACTTTCCTTTGGGTCGCATATATCTATTAATCGGTGAGGAATTTTTTCTAAAACATCTCTACTTGGTTTTGCTGTCCCTATATCTAAACCTCGATAAACCATCGCAGAATCCACGCTAATAATTTCAGCGTTTATTTTCTCATGCAGATAAATAGCTAAATCAGTTTTCCCAGTAGCCGTTGGGCCCATTAAGAAAATTACGAATGGTTCTTTAGACACTATTATTTATGATGAAAAATATGATATTAAGAATATCCTAAAATAAAATTTACTGGCTTAAGTGCCGCTATTTCCAGGGATGACAATAGTTTGGCCTACACGCACAAGATTACCTTTAAGTCCGTTATATTCTCGTAGTTTATTAGCGCTAACTCTATATTGTTGAGCAATTTTTGAAAGTGTGTCGCCTTTTTCAATTATATGTTTGCGTGATGATAGTAATGTGCCTTCTGGTGCAAAATCTCTAAAATAGCCTTTAAGACCTTGTAATATAGCGCTGGACATTTTTTTACGATAGCCAGAATTAGCTAACTTTTTCTCTTCAGATGGGTTTGAAATAAATCCCGTTTCTATCAGAATTGAAGGGATATCTGGCGATTTAAGAACAGCAAATGGAGCTGATTGAACATTTCGTTTATGCACTTTTCCAACCTTTCTCAATCCCTTAATAACATGCGTGGAAACATCAATACTTGCTTCAAGGCTTGCGGTTTGAGATAAATCTAATAGGACTGATGCCACAAGTTCATCTTTATCTTCCAAACTAACCCCGCCAACTAAATCAGATGAATTTTCTTTTTCAGCTAACCATTTAGCAGCTTCACTACTTGCACCTTTTTTACTTAAAACATATACAGAAGACCCTCTTACTCTAGGATCACGAAAAGCATCTGCATGAATTGAAATAAAAAGATCAGCTCTGTACTCGCGTGCTTTTATAATCCGATTTCTTAATTTTATATAGTAATCTCCTTTGCGAATTAATACAGCGCGCATACCCCTTTCTTTATTAATGTCCCTAGCGAGATTTTTAGCGAGTTTTAAAACAACATCTTTTTCATAAACACCGCTTGGGCCTATTGCACCAGGATCATCACCCCCATGACCGGCATCAATTGCGATAATGACATCACGAAGTTTGGATGGTTTTTGGGTTTCCTTTTTAATCTCCCTTTTAGTGACTTCTTTTTTTACTTGTTTTATTTCTGTATCAAATAAATCAATAACTAGTCTATGGCCATAACGCTTATTCGGCTGTAATTGGAAAATTTTATACTGAATTGGTTTTTTTAAATCCAAAACAATTCGGAGATCATTTTTATTTCTTTTAGCAGTGCGAATACCTTTTAGATATTTATCTAAGGATTTTGGCTGGGTACTGATTTGATTGATTCTAGAATTTTTAATATCAATAACTGTACGATTTGGTCCAGTTAGGGTGAATTCTTTATGCTTGACCGGACCACTAATATCGAACACCACACGGGTGCTCTCTGGTGCGGCCCATATACGAACACTATCGACACTGACAGTTTTTGCAAAAACTGACGAAGATATAAAAATAAGGCAATTAATCAATAAGAAGCGCATATTCGTATAAAAATCTACCTTTCTATTGTTAATTCATCTGTTATAGCAATAATTTCAAGATTTTTTTAAAAAATCAACATATATATATGTTTTTTATAGATAATAAGAGAAATAAATGACGAATACAGCTAAAAAAGGAAAAATCTATTTGGAAAGCTGTTTCAGAATTGACTTTCCAACCTCAGATTTCGATGTGAATTCAACCTCGCGAGTATTTCCAAGATATGTCAGTTCTAAGTTAATATCAGCATTTGGTAGTAAATTCCCACCCTTCTCAGGCCACTCAAAAAAACAAATAGATTGTCCATCACAATAATCCCGAATCCCCAATGACTCAAGTTCCTCCGGGTCATCTAATCGATATAAATCAAAATGATAAATGACATGATTATCGATTGAATATTGTTCGACAATTGTAAATGTAGGGCTTTTTACGTTACCCGTGTGACCAAGCCCATTGAGTACACCACGAACAAATGTTGTTTTTCCTGTGCCAAGCTCACCCTTTAGATAAATTATCTCACCACCTTTAAGATAGGATGCGACTCTTGCGCCTATCTCTATGGTCTCAGTTTCATTTTTAAGTTGTATTATCATTACGGGTTTCAAGTAGTCTATTGAGGTAAAGAAAAGGGTTTGAAAGTTCGCGTAGATAAGGCATCAAATCTGTCGCTATCATTCCACGCTCTCCCTCATCAAATGCTGCCATATCTGCAGCGCGAGCATGCATCAAAACACCTACCTGTGTTGCCCTCTCAATATCAATACCTTGTGCAACTAAGCCGGCTATCACGCCAGTTAGTACATCACCCATACCGCCCGTTGACATACCGGGATTACCCCCTGAACAAACAAATAGATGACCCTGTAAATTGGTCACAATGCTACCCGCCCCTTTCAACACAACAGGTCCATGATATTTTTCATGTAAGTCTCTTGCGGACTGAAATCGGTCTGATTGAATTGCGGTCACATCCGTTTTTAAAAGCCGCGCGGCCTCACCAGGATGTGGTGTAATTATCCAGTTTGGGGATGATTGTTCTTCTTCTGCTAAAAGATTAAGTGCATCAGCATCGATAATGATTGGTAAGTCTGATTCAAGTACGCGTGCAAATAATAATTTTGCCCACTCAGATTGACCAAGACCCGGGCCAATCGCAATGACAGTCGCGCGTTTAATTAATGGCATTAATTCATCGAGCGTTTCAACGCCGTGACTCATAATCTCAGGCACCGCGATACTCAGCTGCGCTGCATGGGATTTTCGAGTTGCCACACTTACTAAACCAGAGCCTACCCGCATTGCAGCCTCTGCGGTCATCTGTGAAGCGCCAAGATATCCCTCATCACCACCAATAACTAACACGTGGCCAAAATGGCCTTTATGTGCATTTCGTTTTCTTCTAGCTAGAACATCATCAGACAAATCGTAATGTCGAGTTAAGTGACAGTAACTATCTCCAAGCTCATCATAACTTTTAAGAGGAATATCAAGCCTATTAAATTCAATCTGGCCGGAGTATTCGCGACCATCATGTGTAAACATTCCCCTCTTTTGACCCATAAAGGTTGCGGTAACATCGGCATTTACCGCCATACCCATAACACTGCCGGTGTCTGCATTAAGACCTGAGGGGATATCAATTGATAAGACTCCTTGCTGTCCATCTATCATCGGATGGGTATTTATAAACTCTATTGTACAAACTAAATTTTCATCATTTATATTGCGTGTTAACCCTGTACCAAAAATTGCATCAACATAAACTGCACCTAAATAAATATCTCCGTATTCTTTTTTTCTTTCTTTTTTTCTAAAGATATTGTTATCGCAGATCTCCACTTTATTTTTGTCGTATTTCATGGTCACCAAGTCTTGATAGGCTGTTTTGGCATCGCCCTCTAACTTCTCTGGGTTAAAGCAATTAACGACAACAACATTGCGGTCGTATTTATCATCCTCGATTGCCAGTTTTGCTAGAACATAGCCATCGCCCGCATTATTCCCGCGTCCACAAAATATATAAATACTACGAGCCCTTGAGAAAAATTTGTTCAGTATGTTGTATGTAAAAGATCCCGCACGTTGCATTAATTCATAACCAGAAATACTAAATTTCTCAATAACAATACGATCAAGTTCTCTTACCTGCGCGGCTGTATATAAAGATTGATTAGACATATTTAAATGTTAAAAAAATGTTCGCGGTAGAATTTTAACTCGTTAATGGAATCTCGAATATCTTCAAGAGCAAGGTGTTTGCTTTTTTTATCAAACTCTTCTTTTTCTGGCGCCCAATGTTTTACTAATTCCTTTACGGTACTTACATCAAGATTCCGATACATAAAGTATTGTTCAAGTGCTGGCATCAAACGATGCATAAATCGCCGGTCCTGGCAAATACCACTTCCGCACATTGGTGATTTTCCCTTTGGCACGAACTTTTCAACAAACTCTAATGTCAAACTCTCAGCTTTGGCGGCATCGTGGGGACTATTTTTGATTCTCTCGACTAAACCAGACTTGTTATGTTGACGCGTATTCCACTCGTCCATTTTATTTAATATAGAATCGGGTTGATGGATTGCTACAACGGGGCCTTCTTCTAGAATATTTAATTCAGAATCAGTAATGATTGTAGCGATTTCAATAATGAAATCATTGTCTGTATCCAGACCAGTCATTTCCAAATCGATCCAGATTAGGTTATTTTCTGATTGCGTCATATTAGGCCCACTTTTATCATTAAAGTAATTATTTTAACCTTTATTTGGTTATTATGAACATAATTAATAGTTTACAATAGTTATGAACTTGTTTGGGAGATAATAGAGCGTGAATGTTTTTACATATATATTTTTATTTAGCCTTTTTGCAGGTATTTTCGTCCAGTGGTTTCT
>Ga0066849_10000971_pt1 | contig 11671 bp, 12 predicted proteins | sample ETNtaG_9_FD_65492 | JGI IMG/M metagenome (GOLD analysis project Ga0066849, IMG submission 65492) | Marine microbial and viral communities from oxygen minimum zone, Eastern Pacific Ocean - ETNP201406SV69 | ecosystem: Environmental > Aquatic > Marine > Oceanic | place: Pacific Ocean: Eastern... | reverse complement strand
GTTTGTAATTCGCTTTTATTTTTACTAGTCGGTTTATCCGTTGATGTTTCGCTTCTTTTTTCACATGCAGGAACTATTATTATTGCAATCACACTTGTATTATTTGCCCGTGCTGCAGGGGTGTATAGTCTGGTCCCAGCAACGGTAAAAATATTCAATCTTCCTAAAGTTTCAATGAACGAAAGACACATAATGTGGTGGGGAGGTTTAAAAGGCGGTCTTGCAATTGCAATCGTGCACTCAATACCATCTGAAATTCCCGGACGTGAAACCTTAATTTATGTAACACTCGGCGTCGTAATATTTTCATTATTGATAAACGCGTCAACTGTTAGACCATTAATGCATAAATTAGGATTTAACAAATTTACAGATGAAGAAGAAATGGAATTACAACATGGATTGAAACAATCACTTTCACACGCAGAAGATGTATTAGAATCATTTAAGAAAGCGAGCATAATTCCAAGAAGTACAACGAAGTTAATACAAGAAAAAACAAAAAAAATATTTGAATCTAGTGATGCCGAATCTGATAAGTATATAAAAACTCGTTATGTACGTATAACTGCATTACGCATGGAGATGAAAGAGCTTAAATATCTCTATGATATTGGTTTTCTTCAATATTACACATATATGAACATGAAAATCTTATTACAACGAGAAAGAGATGTTATATCATCAAATCCTCGTACAAGAAGAGCCGATAAAAAAATAAAACAAAATCCGTTCATCAGATTTGAGAATGCAGTTATAAAAAGATTGCGTGAAAATGATTTTGCATCAGGCATTTTATCAAGATATCAGTACATAAGATTTTCCCAGACATTACAGCGTAACATTGCCGGTCTATTGATTTGTCGAAAAGTAATAAAAAATATTAATAATTTAGATGGTATTGATCATGATATCAAAGATATTATAGTTGACGAATATAAGCAAAGACGTGATCGTCGTAAAACACGATTAGAAAATATAGCTGACAATTTTCCTAATTTTTACTCAAGGTTTGAAACGCGATTATTTGAAAAGGTTTCATTAAATTCAGCAGATTTCTTTATTAAAGATGCATTTAACAATCGTGAATTAGGCGCAAAAGTGTTTGCGAATATTAAAGAACGAATAGAAGGTGCAATTGATGAATTACCGCAAATAACAGATCCTATACCTGTTTTAAAACCACGTGATATTATTGCAATGGTGCCATTATTGGAGGGTTTACCAGAAAAAATACTGGATCAATTATCTCATCGTTCGAAACTAGTTAATTTTTTACAAGGAGATTTGGTTATAGGTCAAGGCGAACAAGGCGATTCTCTTTACATAATAAATCATGGGGAAGTTATTATTTTTAAGACAGGGCAAGAAGATCAACCTATTGCAGAATTGAGGGCTGGTGATTTCTTTGGAGAGATGGCACTACTAGGAGAGCAAGTTAGAACAGCCAATGTTAAAGCAAGCAAACCATCTTCATTATTACGTTTGCGTAGGAAGGATGTTTTGTTGATGGCTGAGAATGAGCCAGAATTAAGAAATCGATTAGAGAAAGCAATGGAAGGAAGAAAATAGTCTAAGTTATTTTTAAAAATAATCTTCTTTTTATAATATTTATCAAAGTAAATAATGCAAAAAATATTAGTAATGGCATATTACCGTATTTACTATAAGGAGTAGCGCCGGTAAATAACGCTACATTTGCATTGAGAACATGTTTTTCAAATTGAGGAGAACGAGCAATAATTTTTCCTTTATTATCAATGATTGCTGAAATTCCATTATTCGTTGCACGTAAAAGATAACGGCTATTCTCAATCGCACGCATCCTTGCTATCTGAAGATGTTGATGAGGAGCCATTGAATTACCAAACCATGCGTCATTGCTAACGTTAATTAATATATTAGCATTTGGCATAGAACGTCTTACTTCAGTTCCGTAAGCATCTTCATAACAAATGCTCATACCAAAGTTACCCTTACTCGTCTCGAAATTTTTTTCGTTATATTTGCCAGATGAGAAATCAGATATTGGTATATTAAATAGACGTAATGGATGGTATAGAATTTTTTTAAATGGCAAATATTCACCAAAAGGAACAAGGTGGTGTTTATTGTAGAAATGATGTTTATTATCAATAAGTAGAATACTATTAAAATATTCTCCGGAACTTATATTCTCGTTTATAATGCCAGACATGAAAAAAGCATTAGACTTTTGTCTTATTTGATTAATATTTTTAACAAAATTATCTGCTTGATGATATCTTGAAGCTATTGCAGTTTCTGGCCAAATTATAAGGTCAGACAACCAAAAAGGCTCACTTAATTCAGTATAAATATTAAATGATTCTTCTTTTTGGGTTGGGTGCCATTTAATTTCTTGAGATATGTTCCCCTGCACTAATGCTACATTTAAGGCCTCCCCTGTATGTTCAGTCCAATTTATTTTATTTAAAGATAAAGATGTTAGAGGTATTATAATAAGTAGTATTGCACTTAAAAATCTTTCTTTTTTATAGCATGAAAATACTTTTATTGTCGCTGCTGCAAAAATACAAGTAATAAATGAAACTCCATAATCACCAATTATTGGTGCGAAATTAACTAATATACTATTAGTTTGACTCGTCCCAATATTCAGCCAAGGAAAACCTGTTAAAAGCCAGCCTTTAGTCCATTCAGATAATACCCATAAAATAGGTATAAATATAAAAAAGTTCGATCTAAAATATTTTACCGCGATATATCCCGTTAATGCTGGGTACAATGAAATAAAAGCAATAAAAGTATATGTAAAGAAAAGTGCGAAGAATAAATTAACGCCACCAAACAAATTTATGCTTATATGTAACCAATTTACACCTATACCAAACATTGCAAAGCCAAATAAGTATCCTAATAAAAAAGATTCACGCGCTGTTTTTGTTGTAGACCATAGATAAAAAATGACAATTAATGAAAAAATACTAAGAAAGTAAAGATCAAAAGGAGAAAATGAGAAAGGAATTAAACCGCCAGATAAAATAGCATATAATCTTTTTAAAAATAATCTTTTAGATGAATTATTTTTCAAGTTATATAAAAATGTAATGAAATATTAAAATTATTCTTTATTTGATTCAGTTTTCAAAATATCTTTAGATTCATTTATTGTAAATAGCAAAAGATTAACTCTTCTTTTATCAGCTCTAAGAACCTTTATATTAAATCTATCAAAATTAGTAGTTTCACCACGTTTTGGTAAATAACCAAATGTATTTATAACAAAACCACCAACCGTGTCATATTCATCATCCCGAACTTTTGAATCAAAAAATTTATTAAATTCACCAATTGGAGTTAAGGCTTTAACAGTGTAACGATTATTATCATGTGTGTTTATATTAAGCTCATTATCTCCATGATCATGCTCATCTTCTATCTCTCCGATAATTTCTTCTATAACATCTTCAATTGTAACTAAGCCAGCTACACCATTATATTCATCAATGACAATAGCCATGTGATTACGGCTCATGCGGAATTCTCTTAGTAGTACATTTAAACGTTTACTTTCTGGAACAAACACAGTTGGCCTCATAATATCTTTTATATCAAAATCTTTTTTGGGATCAGCGTAATAATTTAATAAATCTTTAGCTAATAAGATTCCAACAATTTCATCATTTGTATCTCCAATTACTGGGAATCGCGAATGGCCTGATTCCACTACATTTGAAAGTATTTCTTCTGGTTTTGCTTTATCATCAATAATTATCATTTGAACTCTAGGTACCATGATATCTCTCACATGAGTTTCAGAAACATGCAATGCCCCTTCAATCATTAATAATGCATCAGCATCAAGTAAATTATTATTTTCAGCGTTTCTTAAGATTTCGATTAGAGCTTCACGGGTTGATGGCGTCTTTCTAAAAAAACTCAATAGTTTATGATATACATAAAATTTCTTTTTAATCATTATTATTTTTCCCTTATTTCATAAGGATTATTGTAACCTAAGTCATTAAGAATATTTATTTCCTTGCCTTCCATGATATTGGCTTCAGATTTAGAATTATGATCATAGCCTTGCAGATGCAGAATTCCATGAACCACCAAATGAGCAAAATGTTCGTCGATATTTTTTTTCTGTTCGTTAGCTTCAGTAATAATAAGGTTGGCACATATGACGATATCTCCCAGAAGATTAGGGGCTTTTTCAATGGGTTTAGATATAGGAAATGATAATACGTTTGTCGCACAGTCTTTTTTGCACCATTTTTTATTTAATTCTTTGCTTTCATTGTAATCAACAATTCTAATAACTACCTCTGCTTCCTTATTCTTTTTTTGTAGAGCTTTTTTTGCCCATTTAATAATTAATTCATTATCAGGAAGTATGGAAAGATTTGAAATTTTTTGAATTTCAATCATTAGTTTACAGTGATTATTAATAATTTGAGTAAAAATTATTTAGGATTAGAGTCATATTTTTCATAAGCATTAAGTATTCTAGCAACTAAAGCATGACGAACAACATCTTTAGATTTAAAAAATGTAAAACTTATTCCTTTTTCATTATTTAGGATATTAATAACATGTTTAAGGCCCGAGGTTTTTCCTGATGGCAAATCTATTTGTGTTATATCTCCTGTTATAATAGCTGTAGAGTTAAAACCAATACGTGTTAGAAACATTTTCATCTGTTCAATTGTTGTATTTTGTGCCTCATCAAGAATTATAAATGCTTCATTAAGTGTTCTACCTCTCATGAAAGCCAAAGGCGCAACTTCGATTACATTTTTTTCAATTAGTTTAGAAACTTTTTCAAATCCAAGCATTTCATATAGAGCGTCATACAATGGCCGTAAATAAGGATCAACTTTTTGAACAAGATCGCCTGGTAAGAAACCCAATTTCTCACCCGCTTCAACTGCAGGTCTAACTAAAACTAGTCTTCTTGCGATATCTTGTTCCATTGCTGAAACAGCACAGGCAACAGCTAGAAATGTTTTTCCAGTTCCAGCTGGACCGATTCCAAAATTAACATCATGATTTTTTATATTTGAAAGATATTCCTTTTGATTATTTGTTCTCCCACGAATTAACCCCCTTTTTGTTTTAATTGAGATTTCATCTAAATATTCATTATCAATTTCATTTGAGAGATTAAGGCTGTTTAGATGGAGATGAATTGCTTCTGCTGTTAGCGACTCAGTTTTTGTTACATCGTACATTTCTTTTAAAAGACCTTCTGTAATCCCGATCAATTTTGGTTTGCCGCTTACATAAAAATTGTTACCACGACTATTAATTTCAACACCTAAGAAATGTTCTATTTGGCGTAGATGCTTATCAAATGGGCCACATAAATTTGATAAACGTTTATTATCAATTGGCTCAAGCAAGAGTCCGTTAGAAGTAGAATTATTTGTAATATTAGTCAAGAAGAAGAAATAAATTTAGAGATTAACAACTTGGTTAAGTTTTTTTGTATTAGGAAGTATGCCACGTAGTGAATTTGGTAAAGCTTCAGTAATTTTTATATCAATAAATTTTCCAATCAAATTCTTAGAACCCTTAAAATTAACAATACGATTATTTTCAGTTCTTCCAAAAAGTATATCGTCGCATTTCTTTGATGTTCCTTCGACTAATATTCTTTGAAAAGTATTGATCATTCCTATACTAATTTCACGGGCTTTTTGATCGATTCTTTTTTGTAGTATTGATAGACGATCTTTTTTAGTTTCGAGTGATACGTTATCGGGCAGTGAGGCTGCGGGAGTACCTGGTCTCGCACTATATATAAAACTGAATGAATGATCGAACTCAATATCATTAACTAAATCCATTGTATCCTCGAAGTCTTTTTTTGTTTCTCCTGGGAAACCTATAATAAAATCAGAGGATATACTTATGTTTGGTCTTATTTCAAGCAGCTTCTTAATTTTATTTTTATATTCAAGACTAGTATGCCCTCTTCTCATCAAAGTCAAAATACGATCTGACCCGCTTTGCACAGGTAAATGAAGGTGGTTAACAAGTTCTGGTACACGATCGTAAACATTTATTAGGTTATTTGTAAATTCAACGGGATGTGAAGTTGTGTAACGAATACGTTCTATACCACTAATTTTTGCAACAAATTCGATAAGTAATGCTAGATCACAAATTTTCCCATTTTTCATTAAACCCCTATAGGCATTTACATTTTGCCCTAAAAGATTAATTTCTTTTACATTTTGATCTGCGAGTATTTCTATTTCATCAACAATATCATTTACAGGTCTATTTACCTCTTCCCCGCGCGTGTATGGGACTACACAAAAACTACAATATTTACTACAACCTTCCATTATTGAAACAAATGCAGTAGGGCCGTTTGCTTTTGATACCGGTAAGCAGTCAAATTTTTCTATTTTAGGAAAAGAAATATCAACTATTGGTTTCTTATTTAATATTGCGTCAGAATACATTGCTGGAAGACGATGTAGAGTTTGTGGTCCAAATACGATATCAACAAAAGGAGCTCGTTTAAGAATAGCTTCTCCTTCTTGACTTGCAACACATCCTCCAACGCTGATTATTAGTTTAGAATTAGACTTTTTAAAGGATTTCCATCTTCCAAGTTGCGAAAAAACTTTTTCTTGTGCTTTTTCACGAATTGAACAAGTATTTAATACGATTATATTTGCCTTGGAAGGATCATTTGTGGGGGTCATACCATGGGCAGTAGTTAGTGAATCAGCCATTCTGGACGAATCATATTCATTCATTTGGCATCCTAATGTTTTTATATAAAATTTTTGGCCCATAAATTAATAAAATAAAGCAAATCAAAACGGAGGGTTAAATTACACTTTCTATACTCGTATTTCCAGTTAAAAAAGTAATAAATTTCTGTTGAAACGCTGTTTTTGTGGCAATTTTATTATTTTTTTGACTTGAAACACTATTTTAAAATATTTTTGTACGCATAGCTTGTTAACACTTAGATTTTACAAACCATAACAGTGATTGGTATCTGATTAAATTAAAGGATATAGTCCATTAAATTTTAGTGAATATTTTAAATAATTTAAAAATATAAATAGAATGAGAATTAATAAAATATTAAAAATAGTAGTTTTCTTATTTTTATCATTTAATGCTAACGCAGAGAAAGAAATAATTTTTCCTATTGCAGCAGCTTCTGAATCTAATGACAGCGATTTTTTTTTTGATGCTTTAATTTTGTCTTTTAATTTAATTTTTAATTTCGATGCTTCGCTTTTTAAGATTGTTATTACTTCATTAAAGGTTTCATTTTCTGCTGTTTTTATTAGTTCTTTAATAGCTGTTCCCTTAGGTATTATTATTGCTTTAAATAAATTTATTGGCAAAAAGATTTTAATGATTTTTCTAAATACATTAATGGCATTACCAACAGTCTTAATTGGGTTAATAATGTATGGCATATTGAACCGTCAAGGTTTACTCGGTGATTTTGATTTATTATACACTCAAACTGCGATTGTTATTGGTCTGTGTATTTTAATAATTCCCATTATATTAAATTTAACTATTAGTGCTATTTATAACTCAGATCCAAGATTAGCTGAAAGATGTGTATTACTAGGCGCAACACAAATTCAAAAAATTCTTATTTACATAGGCGAAGTGCGATTTGCATTAATGACTGGAATTATTACTGGTTATGGTCGTGCTATAGGTGAAGTAGGGATTGCCATGATGATAGGTGGGAATATTGAAGGATATACAAGAACCATGACAACCGCTATTGCACTAGAAACAAGTAAAGGTTATTTCGAATTTGCACTGTCACTCGGGGTTATACTTTTGTTTATTGCTTTGATTATTAATGTTCTATTACACTATTTTCAACAAAAATAAATATGAAAAATTTATATAAGTTAAAGAATATTGTATTTAATTATGACAATAATTCATTTATAAATGATCTAAATTTAGAAATAGCTGAGTCTGAAATAACAAGCGTTATTGGTCCGAATGGTTCGGGGAAGACCACACTACTTAATATTCTTTCATTTCTTAACTTTCCATTCTCCGGGAGTATTTTTTTTAATGATACAGAATTAAAAGAAGATAATATTAAAAGATTTAGAAATAAAATAGGCTATGTTCAGCAAAACCCTTATCTTTTTAGAGGAACGGTTTATAAAAATATTGAAATTGGTTTAAAGCTAAATAATATTAATTCTCAAAAAAGAGTATATAAAATTAAAAAAATACTCTCACTTTTAAAAATAGAACATTTAACTGATAGGCCAGCCAATTCATTATCAAGTGGAGAGGCAAGAAAATTAGCATTAGGACAGATTATAGTCCTTAATCCCAGCGTGCTCATCATGGATGAACCTTTTTCAAATTTGGATAAAAATTCTGTTACTGAACTAGAAGAATTAATTATTTTTTTAAATAAAGAATTAAATAAAACAGTAATATTTACTACCCACGATAAGATTCAAGCACAAAAAATATCAAGTTCAATTTTTAGTCTAATTAAAGGAAGGGTTTTTTCTAATCATTTTGTTAATTTATATAAAGGTAAATTTGATGAATCTGTTAATAGGTTTGATACTGGAAAACAATTGATCTCAATTTATGAAAGTAAAAAAAATGCGGAGTATGTTTTCATCGATCCAAAACAAATAGTTTTGTCATTGGAAGAGCTTGATTGTAGTATGCAGAATAGGTTTCACGGAAGAGTTATTGAAATTTCAGAGGGAGATTACAATGTTAAATTAAATATTGATATTGGCGAGAATATACAGGCAATTATTACGCATCAAGCTTTTAATGAGTTAAAATTGTCGATAAATATGTATGTTTGGGTAAGTTTTAAGAGCGCATCAATAATGATATTTTAGTGATATATTAGATGAATTTTCTGAGTCAAAAAAAGGATAATATAGTATGCCATTAGTAAATATTTCTATTTTGAAAGGCAAATCACCCGAGTATAAAAAAGCAATTGCTAATAGCATTAATTCAGCAGTGATTGAGACTATGGGATTCCCTGATGATGATCGTTATCAAATAATTAACGAAGTTGAATCTGACTGCCTTGAGTATCAAGGCAGGGATTCAGATCGTGTAATGATGTTTCTTATAATGAGAGCAGGTCGCTCAAACAAGGAAAAACAAGAATTTTATAAGAAAGCAGTAGAAAATCTTTCAACTAATCCTGGTATTTCGCCAGAAAATATTTTAATAACAATTGTCGAGAATCATGATGTTGATTGGTCATTTCGCGATGGTATTGCACAATTTATGGTTTAACTTTATAAAAAAGTAAAATATTTTGAGCAAAAAAAAATATAAAAAATTATTTTTATTACCGATATTTTTTTGTTTACATATAAATTTTATTTATGCTGAAAATTTTTTTACAGGTAGAGAATTACTAGAACATTGTGAAAGCTGCGTTAATTCAGTAAATGTTTCAAGCGTAAATGCATGCGTGTATTGTGTTTCTAATATGTCGATGATGCATGATGCATTTGTGTCTTGGGGGTTTATGGAACCTAAATGGTGTTTGGCTACAGATATTAATATTAAAGAATTAATAAAAAAAACAATGAGTTTTATTCACCAAAACCCAAGCGGGTTACATCAATACTCAACGAAATTGGTTGCTGATTCACTTACAAAGAATTATCCATGTAGCGAATAAAGATTAATTCTAATTAGAAATGGTGGCTATGGGTAGACTTGAACTACCGACCCCGGCGTTATGAGTGCCGTGCTCTAACCAGCTGAGCTACATAGCCACTAATTTTTATTATTTTAAAAGTTTAAAATGAGGGGACAGATTCTCTTTTTTCCAACTACTATTGTCAAGAATCTAATTCAAAATAATATTGAATATCTGCAGTTTATTTTTAATTCTCGCGTTTTCCAAAAATTACCATAGTTTTTCCGGACACAGAAATCAAATGATCTTCTTCCAAACTTTTTAGCACTCGTCCTACCATTTCACGAGAACAACCAACAATTCTTCCTAGTTCTTGTCTCGTTATACTGATTTGCATGCCGTCTGGATGTGTAATTGCTTCAGGGCTATTACATAAATCCAATAATGTTTTTGCTACTCTTCCTTTTACATCTGTAAATGCAAGATCACTTACTTTACGACTTGTACGTCTTAGACGAATTGCTAACTGCGATGCAATTAAAAATAAGAGATCTGGAAAAATTTCATTTAAATTCTTTAATTTTTCATAACTGATAGAGGCAATTTCTGATTTAGGTTTAGCTCTTACAGATGCTGTACGACTATGCTCATCACCAAACATACCAATTTCACCAAAAAATTCACCTGGGTTAAGATATGCCAAGACAATTTCATTGCCTTTTGTATCTTCAATTACAACAGTAACTGATCCGTTAATTATGTAATATAAATCATTGGACGGGTCTCCCTCCCTGATGATTAGTTGTTTTGTCGAATAAGTCTGAATATCACAATTCTCAAGAAATCTTGATATTACCTTGCTTTTTTCGGCTGATATGGGCGTTGTCATTTATATTCTCTATACAAAATCGTGATTCCTATTTGAATACGAACTATGTTACTCTTTTTTCAGAAAATAAACTGCCCGGAGCGTAAAAATTTTGAACATTAAAGTAAGTTGGGCTGGCGAAGCCCTGTTTATTGGGGAATCAACTACAGGCCATAAATTATTGATGGACGGCCCTCCAGAAGGAGGAGGCCATGACTTAGGCCCCCGCCCCATGGAAATGTTGTTGTTAGGAACGGGTTCATGCAGTTGTTACGATGTTATTCATATACTTAAAAAGTCACGACAAGACGTTACAAAATGTGAAGTAGAGATCAGTTCTAAACGTGCCGAAACTGAACCTAAAGTTTTTACTGATATACATATCCATTTCAGAATTTTTGGTAACGATTTAAAGAAAAAGCAAGTCGAAAGGGCTGTTTCTTTATCTGCAGAAAAGTATTGTTCAGCTTCAATAATGTTAGGGGCTACTGCGAAGATTACTCATAGTTTTGATGTTGTTGATGTATGATATTAGATTTTAAGTTCGATTAAATTTTATTTGGTTTTTCTACTCGTTTTATATAAAAATTATATATATTTTCAGTTATATAAAATTCTATAATTTTGTGATTTGTTCTTGCACAAAAGGCTTCAAAATCAACTTTTGAATGCGGATCTGTCGCCTCCACAAGTAAAATTTTATTAGGCTTCATTTTGTTTAAGAGAACTTTTGTTTTTAAAATTGGGAGAGGGCAGTTGAGTCCCTTTGCGTCTAAATATTCATGGAATTTAATTTTATTAGTCATAATTTGACATTATAAAAAATAAAAAATTATAAAAAACTAATTTAGTTTTCTTTTTTTACTTGCTGTTGCCAGCAATTTAATTAATTCTACGGTATTTTCCCAGCTAATGCAGGCATCAGTAATACTTTGTCCGTAGGTAAGTTTACGGCCGGTTTCGACATCTTGCCTACCCTCGACCAGATGACTTTCAATCATTACTCCAATAACTCTAGTGTCTCCATTTTCTATTTGGTTGGCCACCACATTACCAACATCAATTTGCATATTGTGTTCTTTTCGGCTATTTGCATGGCTTAAATCAATCATGATATTTTCTGGGAGTTTAGCTGCTTTTAATTCTTCCGAGACTTTGTC